>OLOH01001404.1_pt1 | contig 13802 bp, 9 predicted proteins | sample 1673221 | NCBI WGS metagenome assembly OLOH01 (sample SAMEA3136767, study PRJEB25190) | human gut metagenome
AAATCTGCGTTGGAAGGCGCCCCAGCCCGCAGCAGATTGGGAAGGCGTGCGGGACTGTCTGGAATTTGGTCCCATTGCCATGCAAAATATCCCTGGGTTGAACAAAGACGATATCTATACCCGGGAGTGGAACGTGGACCCGGAGATACCCATGAGTGAGGATTGCCTCTATTTGAACATTTGGACGCCTGCCAAAACGCCTGATGAAAAACTTCCCGTCTATGTGTGGTATTACGGCGGTGGACTGCAGGTGGGCAACCCTGCGGAAATGGAGTTTGACGGCGAGCGCATTGCCAGACGGGGCATTGTGGTGGTGACCGTCAATTACCGGGTCAATGTGTTCGGATTTCTGGCCCATCCGGAGCTGACGAAAGAGTCTCCGGAAGCCCCAGCAAACTTCGGCAACCTGGACCAGCAGTACGGCCTTTTCTGGACCAAACGGAATATTGCCGCGTTTGGCGGTGATCCCGACAATATCACCATTGGTGGACAGTCCGCAGGCGGTGGCAGCGTGCTGACCCAGCTGAACTGTGAGAAGAACCAGGGATATATTCAAAAGGCCATCGTGGAAAGCGGAATTTTCCTGAGCATTTATGAGGATCGGATGCGCCACGGCCCCTTGGCGGACCTGGAAAAACAGGGCGAGCAGTTCTTTGAGTTCCTGGGCGTGAAAACTTTGGAGGAAGCCCGGGCATTGCCTGCGGAGTATATCCGGGACAAGAACAACGAATTCAAGGGGTTCTGGGGAACGGTGGTCGATGGCGTGTACCAGGCCGATTCCTATTTGAACAACCTGTATGCCGGCAAACTGCTGGATGTTCCCGTTATGCTGGGAAAGACCAAGGACGAGTTTTTCTCCACGCCGCCTGTAGAGGATTGGGACGGGATGAAGGCATTGGCAAAAGAGCGGTTTGGCAGCTATGCGGACCGTTTCTTGGAGCTGATCGGCTCTGACGGCGACTTGGAAAAGGCCAAAGAAGCCGCCACCGTGTCCGGAATCGGCCCGGCGGTGGCCCTGTTCTGCCGCAGGTTGGAGGAATTGGGGAAAAAGGGCCCCTGGTACTATTATGACTTTGGACCGGAGATCCCCGGTTGGGATCATCCCGGTGTGTTCCATTCGGTAGACCTGTGGTTCTTCTTTGAAACGTTGGCGAAATGCTGGCGTCCCTTTGTGGGCAAGCACTACGATTTGGCACGGCAGATGTGCAATTACTGGGCCAATTTTATCCGCAGTGGAGACCCCAACGGGGACGACGCGGATGGTACGCCCATGGAGCGTTGGGAGCCCTATACCCAGGCTGCAAAGAACTGCATGACATTTTACGAAAAGCCCAAGGCGGAGCTGCAAAAAGACGACGCCCTCACCGATCTGATCGTGGACGCCTCTTTGGAGCGCTTGGCAAAATAAGAAGTTGGACTGACAGGGACATTCCTGAAGGTTTAAAGTTTGCGTAAAAAAACGGCGTTGCGAAAGCAGCGCCGTTTTTCTGTGAGCTATTTTTTAAAGTAACACAAGGGAAAACGCGAGGATTTTCTTGCCCGCGTCAGATTTTGGGATAGCGGGTCACGCGCTCATCCTGAATAACTCCATTCCAGTTCAGGCCAAACCCATAATCATAGGTGTTTCCGGCCTGGTCCACATAGGCTTCCATGTCAAACGGACGGTCCTCGCAATGGTGTTCCACTGTCTCCATGGTTGCGGGAAGCTGCACAGGCAGCAGACCGGAAGGTTGGGCTTTTCCGGTGACCAAGTCGAAAATCGCTTGCTTTTGTACACCAAAATCGATGAGGATTCCATCTGCGTAAGGCTCCAGTTCGGACAGCACTGTGGGGTTGTGCATGCGCAGACATACGATCACTGGTTTGTCTCCCATAGCGGCTTTGGTGTCCAAAACCAGGTCCAGGTCACTTTCGTTTGCGGCAGTACCCGTCTTTCCGCGGTATCCCCGGTTGGTAAAGGATTCCCGGAAATCTCCGCCGGCAACGCTGGTTTCTCTCCCGTGTTCCGCCACATAGGGGCGGTATTGCAGAGAAATGGGAACATAGCCGTTTCCGCCGGCATTGGCGTCCTCTTGGGAATAACCGTCGGAGAGAGGGCTTTCGATAAACACCAGTGCAAAGTCGGCTTCTTCCGGGGTGTCCGCCCATTGGTAGTAGTGTTCCACCAAGCTTTTTTCCACAGGCTGAATATCCTTAGCAGGGTCCATGCCCCGGAAAAAGTTCTTTCTGGCGTTTATGTGCCGGGAAGGAGTGTACACTTTTTTGTTGGAAGCCATGGGCAGAACTTGCTGGTTCTTGACCATGACCACGGACTGAAGTTGGGCCTGGTAACCTGCTTCGGCAAATTTTTTGCATCCCACGATTTTTTTGCTTTCTTCCGGGTCGAGATAGGGGTTCTCAAACAGGCCGCAGCGGAAAATATTCTTCAGCAGCCGGACCGCGGATTGTTCCATCCTGGCGCGCATGGCAGTTTCTCCATACTTTTCGCACCCCAAGCGGTAGGCCTCTAAAATGGGTTGAATATCGCAATTCCCGCCGAACTGGTCCACGCCGTTCTCAATGGCCAACAGGTGGCGCTGGGCTTCTGTCAGGGATTCCACGCCGTAGCAGCGGCTGCCAAAGGAATCCATCGTGGGCGCCGGGTCCCCGGTGATGCCCCAATCCGTGCAGACGATGCCGTCATAGTAGTAAGTTTTGCGGAGAAGATCCTGGATCAGATATTCGCTGTAAAAGTTTCCCACGTTTTTGCCGTTTTTCGTATCACGATTCCAGGAAACGGTGTAGTAGGGCATAATCGCGGAAACGCAGCCGGTAGGTCCATCCAGTTGGAACGCGCCTTCTGTAAAGGGTTTTAGGTGGTCTTTAAAATTGTCTCCCGGATAGACCGCGTATTTGCCAAAAGGATAATGGGCGTCTCGGCCGGCTTCACAGGGGCCGCCTCCGGGCCAGTGCTTGGCCATGGCGCAAACACTGTCTTTTCCCCAGCCATCCGGACTTCCTTCTGTGGTTTGCAGGCTGTCGCAGTAAATTTTCCCCAACTGGGTCACTTGGTCGGGATGGGTGCCGAATGTATCCTCAAAGCGCATCCAGCGGGGCTCGGTAGCCAGATCTACTTGGGGAGAAAGGGCCGTGGTAATGCCCAAGGCGCGATATTCCTGGGAGATGGCTTCTCCAAACTGACGGCATATCTCCGGGGAGAAAGTGGCGGCAATGCCCAGCCCTTCCGGCCATTTGGAAACGTCTTTTCCGCCGCTTTTAAATTCAGCGCTTGCTTGGGACGCACCGTGCCGGGGATCACTGGAAATGTTTACGGGAATACCCCAGGGCAATGCTTCTGCTGCCTGCTGGATTTGATTGCTCCACTGGGCAGCGGTTTCCGCGTCTTCCAGTTTCATGGCCAAAACGTGGCGGATGTGGTCTTTTTCCAGAAAAGCGATCTGCTGGTCGGTCAGGTCCCACTTTTCTTTTCCGCTTTCGGGAAAAGGCTTCCCACCGTAAGTGGCGGAAAAAGGTTCGCCTGGCAGGGAAGGCACCATCTGATGAGGGGAGTACATCATCAATCCCGCGATTTCCTCGATCGTCATTCGGGAAGCCAGATCCTGTGCCCGGGTTTGGGCGTCGAGACGCCAATCCTCATAGGGCAGGAGTTTTCCCACCCTGGCGGAATCCTTGAAGTACAGTCCATCTTTCTGGATGACCGGCGCAGTGGCGGTGCCAATATCTGGGCCGTTTTGGTTCTGGTAGATTACATAATTCTTTTGCGGCATAGGTTCCCCTCTCCTTTTCACATGATTTCGTGGATATGTTGAAAAAATTCTTTTTCGTAATCTGCAACTTGGCAGAATTGTCGTATCCCTAGTATACCATACAATTTCCAAATCGCACAATAAAAAATCCCCGGCAGGGGGACTGTAAAAGTCCGATGCCAGGGATCTTTTTTCAGTTTTTAGGGGAATTACTCCACAACCGTCACAGAAGTGATGTGGGGGTTCACACCCTCGTACCAGTACAGGAAGCCTTCCGCGTCGATGGTCTGGCCAATCTGCAGATTGGTAACAGCCTTGTAAACGTCGGTGGTGTTGTCGCACAGATCGGACTCCACGGTGAAGGTGTAAGTCTGGCCGTTGTAGGAAACGTTGAAGTACAGATCGTCGCCATCGGCGCCAGACCCATCATAGTTGTACAGGAAAGCCGCCTCGTTGCCGTTGGCGTCCGTGCTGGCTTCCACAGTCAGGCCCTTGAAGGAAACCTTCTGGTTCTGATAGGATTCCATCTCATCGGTGCCCAGCATTTCGGTAACATCTACAGGCTCCGCCACAAAGGTGTCAGCGCCATCCACAAAGGTGAAGCTGCTGTCAGTGATTTCGATCTCGCCGGACCACTCGCTCTTGTAGCCGGTCACCTGAATGCAGGTGCCCTCAGTGAGCTTGCCGTAATCCTCTTCACTGCAAGCCATGCCGTAGGTAAAATAAGCACCGTCCTGGTCCTGCAGATACACGGTAGCGGTCTCATCCTCAGCGTTCCAAGCCTGTTTGGCCTGCACATAAGCCTGGATGGTCACTTCGGTATTCAGATCGGCGGCCATGTACTCGTCATAGGACATCACTTCGCCGGATGCAGTGTCGGTGCTGCTGGAAGTCTCTTCGGAGCTGACACTGGAATCGCTGGCCACTTCGGAAACAGAGCTTTCAGAAGTGGTGCTAGAAGTGGAAGCAGTGGAGCTCTCCGTGCTGTTGGTGCCGGCACAGGCAGCCAGGGAGGCAGTCAGGCACAGCGCGAGAATTACAGAAAATACCTTTCGCATACTCGATTCTCCTTCATATGTATAGCGTGGGGGCGTTATCCGGTTTCAGCTGCTAAGCGGCGCAGCCGCCGCAAACCGAAACTCATACGCCGGTTTGAAAACAAACGGCCATATTATAGCGCGGTTTTTCAGAAAAGTCAACTGCACCACGGTTTTACTGGCTTTTTTGGGAGGACTGGGCTTTTTTTCTGCGCTTATGCAGCCAGCTTATACACAGGTAAACCAGAATCAATACCCACACTCCGATGATAGCTGCCAGAAGCGCCACAGCCGTACTGGGCAAAGGCCCCAGATCGGTTTTTCCGCCAGAGGGGGATATGGAATCCAGGTGATACAGCGCTTGGGTATCGGTGTAAAGCTTCTGAATGGAGTCGGCGTCCACTGTTTGGTTGCGCCGCTCCGATTTGGTCACATCTTCGATTAACTGACCGGCCGCATTCCGCAGGGATGCGGAACCGTTGAATACCGGCGTGATAAAGGTGTCGTCCAAATGGTCCAACAAAAGTTTGGCAGCGTCGATCTTCACCTGGTAATAGGTGTCGTTGTCCTCCCCGGCCCGGGACAGGTAATCTTGATACTCAGCGCTGTTTTGGGCGCGAGTGGTCACAGGCACATAGCCTTCTGTCTGGGAATAGGGGATCTGCACCGAGTTGGTCAGCAGGTACTGGGTAAACAGCCAGGAGGCCAACACTTCTTGCGGATCGTCCTTATTGAAGATGCAGATAGAAGGACCTTGGGAGATCATTTGAGGATTGTCCGGGTCAAATTGGGGGACCATCATCACTTCGGTGTCAAAGTCCACGATCTCCTCTTCGGCAATATCCACCAACGGGGCGTCGGAGCCCATCCAAGTGGAACCTGCAGTGGAGTCCACAGCGAAAATGCACTGTCCGGCGTTTAAAAAGTTAGCGGGGTATCCGGAAAGTTTAAAGGTGGAAAAAGCGCCGGTAGAGGCATGATGGGCAATGTCCAGCAGCAAGCCGGAAGTGGTGTCGTTAAACAGTTGAATGTCCCCGGCCGCGGTGGAATAACCTGCATTCAGCTGACGGAGCATTTGGATCATCATGTTGTCCGTGGATTTGTAGATAAAGGGGATCAGAACCTGCTGCCCATTGAGAGAATAAACGCCGTCGTTGCCCAAAGTAGCAGCAGCGGCTTCGCTGACTTCCCACACGAAATCCCAGGTCAGGGTATCCGGCAGGGTGTATCCCAAAGCTTCCACATAAGTTTTGTTCACATAGCAAGCTTCGGTGGAGCGCATGTACGGCACAGCATAGTAGTGGCCGTTTAAGCGGCATTCCTCCAAAAATTGGGGGACGATCTCGCTTTGTGTAGGGGAATCAAACAGCACTTCGCTGCCCCCCAAACCATACCGCTCGTTGGAAAAAAGATCGTCCAAGGGCACCACTACATTATCCCCGGTGAGATAGGTGGCAATATGGTCGGGGTAGGTGATACACACGTTGGGAGTAGTCTGGGTAGAAATGTTGGTGATGACATCGTTGTAAATATCCCCGTAATCGGTGTAGAGCCGCAGCGTTACGGTGATGTTGGGATAGAGCTTTTGAAAATCTGAGATGGCTTTTTTATAAATATCGGTCTGCGTTTTGTTCGTGTCGTTCTTGGCCCAGAAAGTGATTTCATAATTCTGGGACGTGTCGAATTGTTCCGGCACAGTGAAGGCGGCTTGTTCCTGACGGCCGTGGCAGCCGGTAAAGGACACCAGGCAGACGAGCAGCAGCAGGAGCACCATCCAGCGTTTGATTGATTTCATCCCTTGGTCCCTCCTCTGGAGACGCCCTCCATGATTTTCTTTCGGAATGCCAGAAACAGCAGGATCAGCGGCACGGAAATGACTACCACCGTAGCCATCATGGCGGGGATATTCTCCCGGCCAAAGCCGTTTTCCCGGATCTCCTGGATGCCGTTGGAAACCAGGTAATAGGCAGGGTCGTCGGTGATCAGCCGGGGCCATACGTAGGAGTTCCAACACTCGATCAGCTTTAAAATGGTGATGGTGACCAGGGTGGGCCGGCAGATGGGGATCATCACTTTCCACAGGTATTTTAGATCCGAGGTGCCGTCCACTTTGGCGGCGCGGTACAGTTCGTCCGGCACCTGCTCAAAATTTTCCTTCAGCAGGTAAATGTAAAACACCGAGGTGATGGAGGGCAGAATTAGGCCTAGAAAGCTGTTGCGCAGGTCCAGGTTGGTGATGGTGACAAAGTTGGTGATGACCACCAGCTCCGTGGGGATCATCATCATGGAAAGAAACAGGCCGAACACCAGGTTCTTCCCCCGGAACCGCAGCCGGGCAAAGGCGTAGGCTGCCAAAGTGCTGACTACCACCATGGCGGCAGTGGTCAGTACGGAGAAAATCAAGGTGTTCAGCAAATACCCCACCAGTGGTACGGCAGTAAATGCGTTCTGGTAATTTTCCAGGGTGGGGGAAAGGGTGAAGAATACGGGAATGTGCTCCGAGTTGTACGCGCCATAGCTTTTAAAAGAGGTGAGTACCATCCAGTAAAAGGGGAATAGCACCACCACAGCCCAGATGCTCAAAAGCAGGTAGGTCAGCGCGGAACGGAGTCCTTCTTTGCGGCGGGTGGCGTCCTGCCGCTTTTCTGTGTGATTTTGATTCATGTTGCCGCCTCCTTAATCCCGGGCCCGTTTCCGGGTGACCAGCAAGTTGACGCAGGTGATGGTCAACACGATGACAAACAGGATAATGGCCGCTGCGGAAGCGTAAGACGGATAGCCGCCGCTGTCGCCGTAGAGCATGTCGTAAACATACCCCACGATGGTGTTCATCCCCGCAGCGTTCAGGTCGGTGCCAAACAGGGCAACCGCATCGCTGTAAGCCTTGAAGGCGCCAATGAATCCGGTGATGACCAAATAGACGATCATGGGGGAGATCATGGGCAGAGTGATGCGGAAAAAGATGCGGCTGCGGGAAGTGCCGTCCACCCGGGCAGCCTTGTAATATTCCTCGTTTACAGAGGCCAAGGCACTTGTCAGCACCAGGATCTTAAAGGGCAGCACCACCCAGATGGTGTAGAAGCAGAGCACGAACATTTTGGCCCAATGGGGGCCATTGATAAAGTCAATGGGGCCCGCGCCGAACCATTCCAGCATCAGGTTCACAAGGCCGTCGGTATACTCGGGGCGCTGGAACAGCACCATAAAGACCATGCCCACCGCCAGAGTGTTTGTGACGTAGGGAAGAAAGTAGATGGTCTGGAAAAGCTGCCGCAGCGGCCGGATGGAGCTGAGGGCTGTGGAGATCACCAGAGCCAAAATGGTGGAAATAGGCACGGTGATGATGACCAGAACAAAGGTGTTCTCTACGGCCTGCAAGAAATAGGGGTCGTGGAGCACATAAGAGTAATTGTACAACCCCACCCCTTGATAGGTTTGGGAGGCAAAATTGTAACATTCCTCAGTGGAATAGATCAGAACGTCGATCAGCGGATAAATCAAAAATGCGCCCAGCAGGATCAGCGAAGGCAGCAAATACAGCCAGGCTTTTTTGGAATTGCGGTCCATGGATGATTCCCCTCTTTTCATAACATGGCTTTAGGCATTTGCCTGGGCCGCCGTATCAAATGGGATTCGCTCTTGGCTTTCCCAGTGGAACAGGAACACTTTGTCCGGGCGCAGGGAAAACCTGACCTTTTCACTGGCAGGGTCCACTTCTTGCTCCGAGTGGATGATGGCCCGCAGAGTGCCTGCCTGGCAGGCGGGATGGGCGCACACAATGCTTGTATCCCGGCCCAATACCTCCACCCGGTTCAAATCGGCGATAAAGGGGCCGTCCGCCGTGGGTACAAACCCCTCCGGACGGATGCCCACAAACACTTTGCCGTCCCCAGCTCCCGGCACTTTCAAAACGGCTTGGCCGGCCAGATTTAGGACGCCGTTCTGCACAGTTCCCTCAAATACGTTGATAGGAGGAGTTCCCAAAAATTGGGCAACAAACAGATTGGCCGGATCGTCATAGACCTGCTGCGGACGTCCTTGCTGCATGAGGACGCCTTCTTTCATCACAACGATCCAGTCGGAAATGCTCATGGCTTCCTCCTGGTCATGGGTAACGAACAGCGTGGTGATGCCGGTCTTTTTCTGAATTTTGCAGATCTCTTCCCGGGTTTGCAGCCGCAGACGGGCGTCCAAGTTGGAAAGAGGCTCATCCAGCAACAGGACACGGGGCATTTTGACCAGCGCCCGGGCAATGGCCACACGCTGCTGTTGGCCGCCGGAAAGCTCTTTGGGCTTGCGGTCCAGCAGTTCCTCAATCTGAACCAGTTGGGCGGTTTCCATGGCCCGGCGGCGCATTTCTTTGCGGGAAGGCCGGTCGGCGCCCTTCAGGTTTTCCAGGGGAAAGAGGATGTTTTGCAGAACCGTCAAATGGGGGTACAGGGCGTAGTTTTGAAAGACCATGCCCACGCCTCGAAGTTCAGGGGGCAGTGCGGTTACATCTTCTTCCCCAAAGAAGATTTTGCCGGAAGTGGGAGTCTCCAACCCGCAGATCATATTCAGCGTGGTGGATTTTCCGCATCCGGAAGGCCCCAAAAGCCCAACCAGCATCCCGTCCGGAATTTCAAATGTGAGATCCTTCACAGCAGTTGTCTCACCCTGCGCTTTTCTGCCCCGGGGCGGGAAACGCTTGGTGAGATTTTGCAGCGTTATGTTCATGTTGTATTCCATCTCCCTGCATAACTTTTTACAGGGCGATTATAGCAGATTTTTCCCCGTATCTCAAGTGAGAGGGGGAGAAGCGACACGTTAGCCCATCGGAACAAGGTGCAAGAAACACAAAAAATTACTGCAAAAAAACTGGGGGATGGCAAGACCCCGGCAGTGTACGGGGAGAAGTTGTTTTTCGGCAGGTGGGTATAAAAAAAGGGGGACAGCAAAGGCTGTCCCCCTCTTGCTTCCCTGGAAAAACCGGTTTGGCAGGGCAGTTTATTTAGAAAAATTTGCAGTTGTGGAAGGCGATTTTGCAACCCCATGAAACAGCTTTACCACACCCGTGATCCCGCTTCCGCCCGTAGGCAGCGGGGAAGGCGTTTGCGGGGTGCTGTTTTGTGTGGAATAGCATTGACGTTCCAACGTGGTGGCAACTTCAATCCTCAAAGTGTTTTTGCCATACTTTCCTTCCAATTTGTATGAGAACGGGGGCGCAATTTGGATGCCGGCGCTTTTTCCGTTGAGGAATACTTCCACGCCTTCCTGGGCGTCGGCAATGGAAAGCAGCAAGGGCCCGGAAGCATCCAAATAAAACTCAGTGTCATACCGTACAAAACCGGAAAACGCAGGCTGTTCCTCCGCCAAGTTGTCTGGAAGGTGGACATTGACGGCAGGTCCGAACGCGGGGTATTCCCTGCTTTGACAGGTGGCACGGACCCACCCGGTCAAAGGGATCTCGTTCCCCGGTTCCAGAGGCGTTTCCAAAGGACTTGGCGCTGTGCCAAAAACAAGGACCCGTAGTTTTAACGGTTCCATCTGAAAATGAACGGTTAGATCCCCCGCGTTGGAGGAAAACACAGCGGGCTGGCATGTGTTGGCCCAAGGGTCGTACCAATAGCAAGGGCCTTCCAGTCCAGGAAACGTCACTTTTCCCTGGTAAACGGTGGCGCCTTCATTGGATGCTACCACGCAGGCGGGGTTTCCTTTCACGTGCAGCAAGCGGAGACAGGGATTTTTCGGGGATAGAACAGGCGCAGTGACTCCCGCGCTTCGGATGGCATGGGGGAGGGAGGAAGGTTCCAGTACCGGGCAAACGAGCAGAGCGGACGGCAGGGGACCGCCTTCACACAGGGCCTGGGGACGTTTGCCCGCAAAAAAGATGGGAAGCCCCAACTGCATCAAATGTTCCAAGCCATACGCGGCAGCGGCGGGAATCCGAGTGGAACCGGGAACCACAAAAGCCCGGTACAGATTGCCGTTGACGTTCAAAGGGTTGCCCAGTTCTGTGTGATATTGGTCCGGCTCGCTGAAAATATCTGCCGGGACCACGTGACAGTTGATCTGGTCATCGTACAGTGGGCGAAGAGCCTGTTCAAAAGGCATGGCGTCGGGGTCGCACCATTCGGATTCTCCGTGGTAAAGAATCGCCACAGGAACATGGTGACGGCCGCTGGATGTGATGTCCGCCACCCGATTCATGTAGGCCATCAGCTTCCCAAAATGGCGGTATTGGGGGTTGTGGCCCTGGGCGTAAAAATGGGGAGGACAATCCGGGTCGGGGAATTCTTTCGCGGTAAACGCATGGGGCACAAAGTAATTGATGCCCCGTACCAGAAAGTGGTCGGCCAAATACTTTTCCAGCCGGACCCCTTCGCACCAGCCATAGTTTCCGAAAATCTCACACATGGCATTCCCGTGTTTTTCCGGTTCAATGGCAGCGGAACTGGCGGCTAAGCTCCCCAAACCGTAGTGGTAAAAAACGCCGCTGCGGGGACGGCCTTTGAAATTTACAGTGGGCAGATCTTCCCCCTGGGGCTGTACCTGCCCTCCAATGTCGTCAATCCCCGCCATGTCCTGACCTTGCAGTCCCCGGAAAAAATGGCCCAAGCTGGAACCGGTACGGCAATGCTGGCCGTCGTCCTCAATGACGTGGCCGATGTAGCGTACCCTGTGTTCATGGCACCAATGGGCCACCTGCTGGCTAAAATTAGTCCGAACCAGTTTTGTCAGACAGTCCATGTACAGCATGTGGGCCCGGGATGTTTCCTCCTCAGAGTCCTGGGAAAACAGACGGGGCAGGGCAGCTTGCCATCCTGGACCAAAAGCTTTGGCGAATGCTTGCTCCAACGGAGCGCTCCAGGGCAGGTCCTGGCCGCATCCCAACACATTGCCCTTGGTATACACAGGGCCGTTGCCAAGGTTTGGTTCATCGGAGAAAAATCCGGCAATGGTTTTGCCAAAATCCGCTCCATAGTGCTGCCAATGGGGTTCGTAAACATGATCAAGCAGCAGGCGCACGCTGTCGGGGTCCGTCATGTTGATGTATCCTCTATGAAAGCCTGTATTATGGCTGGCAGTGACCACCTGCAAGGTGAATTCTCCTTCCGGTTTGTTCCAACAGATGGTTTCCCCTTCCACAAAGGCAGTCAGGTCCACAGCCTTTGCGGAAGTTATTCCCTGCACCGTTAGAATCCGGTCGGTTGAGGCATCAAAAACACGTTCCGGTGGACCTGGAAGGTAGCCAAGTTCCAGCTCTTCCTGTGTGGGGCCGGGACAATCCATCAGCCCAGCTTCACGCAGGTTCAGGGTCAAGAGTCCTGGCGCAGGGCCAAAAGTCTGTTGCCGGCAAAAAATATTTTGCCGGCAAAGGCGGGCCGGAGCGTGCAACCCGGCTCCGTTGGCATATCCGGTGGGATAGTGTTTGTCGTCCAGAATCCAAACCCGCATGTGCCTTTGACGGGCTTCTTCCAGTATCACATCCATGTTCGCCCACCATTTGGGACCGCAAAAATCAGGGTGAGGCCTGCTTTCCACACACACTTCTTTGCAGTTGGCACCGTCGATCACCGCCATCATATGGCGCAAAGTGGGTTCGTCCTCTCCGTGCAGCCAAAGAAATGGCAGCATGTGATTCTTTACGCTGCCTTCCAGCAAAGCTTGAATGGGATTCATGGTCATGGATGGCCTGCCTTTCTCCAGAAAAGCTGGGTGTATTCTATGGAAAACAGTATAGCACGGAACCTGGGAAAAGGAAATTGCAGGGGGAAATTAAGCGCCGCTTGCCAGGCCTTTTTCCTCCAATAGTCCGGTGATGGACGTGCGCAAGATCACCGTGATATTGTCGATGGAATCCTGGCGGCTGTAGGGGTATTCTTCTTCGATATAGCTGAGCATCATTCCGGCAATGGCTTCTGTCAGGAATTTGCAGTAAAAGCTTTTTAGAGGGGTAGGTAAATAGCGTTGGAGTCTTTTTTCCGAATCGGTGACTACAGATTCAATAATGCCGATAAAGTCTGCGAAAAAGAACCGCTTTAATATATCCCTGCCAATGGATTGGCAAGCGCATTGCAAAACGTCCCGGTTCTCTTGAATGTAATCGCAGGTAAAGCCAATGGCATCTTCCCAGTCCACCAAAAGGTCGAATTGTTTGACCACCTGGATGGCTTCCTCTTCAAACATCCAGCAGAGAAGGGCATAAATATCCTGAAAATGGTAGTAAAAAGTTTTTCTGTTTACATGGCATTCCTCAATCAGTTCCTGGACGGTGATCTTGGAAAAAGGTTTTTCCTTCATTTTGCCTTTCAAGGCTGCTGCCAGGGCCTGCTTTGTGCGCAGGGAGGAACTTTCTTGGTTCATAATCTCACCTCTTGGAACATTATAGCCTATTACACTTTGCATTCAATGGTCAGATTGGGACATTTGTCCGGTATTTTTTTGCCTGTCTTTACCACAAATGAAGGAAAATGACCGGTTTTTCCACAAAACCCTTATATTTGTCCGTGGTATGCAACCGAGGGATAGCGTATGATGGCTGAATGAAAAAAGCAGGAAGAAACATTCCACAGCAAAAAGCAGAGGTGTAATTCAAAATGTGGAAACGGATGTACGATATCGTCCTAAAGACCCCCATTGGGCCACGATATGGAACCATGGAGATCCAGAAAGACTGTGGGAAAGTGGATGGTTTTCTCAATGTGTTGATGGGTAAGAATCCATTTCAGGGGTTTATCGATGAGGGGGACCGGTGCCAGATTACCGGCCAGCTCAGGACCCTGGTGCGCACTATTTTTTATTCCGCAGCCGGGAAAATTACCGGGGATACAGTGTGCCTGGTAGTGAATACGGGAAAAGGTACCATAGAAGTCACCGGTACAGCCCGGTATGGGGAACAGGAGGTCTGCCAATGAAACGGTTTTATCGCGCTTTGGTAAACCACCCCAAGACAATACTGATCAGTTTCCTTTTGGCCACCGTGCTTTGCGCTATGCTCAGTGGGTTGGTAAAAGTGGATTACGATGTGGCTGACTAT
>OLOH01001413.1_pt1 | contig 13717 bp, 14 predicted proteins | sample 1673221 | NCBI WGS metagenome assembly OLOH01 (sample SAMEA3136767, study PRJEB25190) | human gut metagenome
TTTGATTTAATCGCGGCGTGGTAGCTTGCCGCTGCTTTCTCATTCGTGGGGCCAAGCAGCGGTGCACCGCTGCGTTACAAGTATATTTCGTTTACCGAAAGGCCGTCTGAACTGCGCTAAGCTCGTCATACACTTTTCTTTCGCAGTACATCGTGGGCGCTTTTGGCGCCGGGAGGGTTGATGCTCATGAAGGAAAGCTTGCCGCTTTACACCGATTTTGAGAAATGCCATTCAATCGATCCGTGTTATTACACCACTTACGATATCAAACGAGGCTTGCGCAATGCCGACGGTACGGGCGTTGTGGTTGGCGTTACGAATATCTCGAACGTGCATGGCTACGTTGTTTCCGAGGGCGATAAAGTTCCCGATCGCGGCCGCTTGTCGTATCGCGGCTACAGCATTTCCGATTTGGTCGACCATGCTGTTGCCGAAAACCGTTTCGGCTTCGAGGAAACGGCATACCTGCTTATGGCGGGCGAGCTTCCGACGGCCGAGCAGCTGAAAACCTTCAACGACCTCATCGCCGCCCAGCGCGACCTGCCCGATGGATTCACGGCGAATTACATTATGAAGCCGCCTACGCGCGATCTGATGAATGCTATGAGCCGCGCGGTGCTGCAGCTCTACTCCGCCGACCCGACGCCCAACGACACCTCGCCGAAGCACGAGATCGACACGGCGCTGTCGCTCATCGCCCGGCTCCCCCGCATCGCCGTTCTGGCGTACTACTCGATCCAGCAGTACTACTACGGCAGCGACATGGTCTGGCACCGTCCCCGCCCCGAGCTCTCGACCGCCGAGACGATCCTCGACATGCTGCGCCCCGACCACAGCTTCACCCGCGAAGAGGCGCGCATGCTCGACATCCTGCTGATGCTGCAGGCGGAGCACGGCGGCGGCAACAACTCGACCTTCACGACCCGCGTCGTCACCTCGTCCGGGTCGGACACCTACTCGGTCATTGCGGCGGCGCTTTCCAGCCTGAAAGGCCCCAAGCACGGCGGCGCGAACATCAAGGTCATGAAGATGATGGACGACATCCGCGCCCATGTCGCCGACCCGCTGGATGAGGCCGCCATGGCCGACTACCTCGGCCGCATCGTGGATCGGCAGGCCTTTGACCAGAAGGGCCTGATCTACGGCATGGGCCACGCGGTCTACTCACTCAGTGACCCGCGCGCTGTGGTGTTCAAGAACTTTGTCCACCAGCTGGCCGATGCCAAGGGCCGCAGCCGCGACTTTGAGTATTACAACACCATCGAGCGGCTGGCCCCCAAGGTCATTGCCGAAAAGCGCCACATCTACAAGGGCGTTTCGACGAATGTAGACTTCTACTCCGGCTTTGTCTATGATATGCTGGGCATTCCGGTGGAGCTGTACACGCCAATCTTTGCCATTGCGCGTATCGTCGGCTGGTCCGCCCACCGCATGGAGGAGCTGGTCAACATGGACAAAATCATCCGCCCCGCCTACCAGAGCATCATGCAGCCGCGTGACTACGTCCCGCTGGAAGAACGCTGAAAATAAAACCGGGAAGCGCCGTTTTGACGCTTCCCGGTTTTGCTTATCGGTGGATATACATACGGGTCATCTCATCCTCACCGTCGCCCTGCACCATGCACAAAAACTCCCAGCCGTATCGCTCATAAAAGCCCTTCCATAGAAAAAGAGAAGCACTTTCCCATTTTGGAAACCGCGCTTCTCTTTTCTGCTCTCTTAGTAGTTGCTGCTCTTCAGCTCAAAATAGCTCTGCGGATGGGCGCAGACCGGGCACTTGACCGGCGCGTGCTGGCCGATATAGACGAAACCGCAGTTGCGGCACTGCCAGACCTGCTCGGTCTCGCGGGCGTAGACCTTGCCAGCTTCGATGTTGGCGGCCAGGGCCTTGTAGCGCTCTTCGTGGTCCTTCTCGATGGCGGCAACCATCGTGAACAGGGCTGCAACCTGGTTGAAGCCCTCCTCCTTCGCCTCGGCGGCCATGCGCGGGTACATCGAGGTATGCTCCTCGTTCTCGCCCGCGGCGGCCATCTTCAGGCAGGTCAGCGTGTCGGGGATCTCGCCGTTCTCCATCAGGAGTTTGAACCAAATTTTGGCGTGCTCTTTCTCGTTGTTGGCGGTCTCGGTGAAGATGGCGCTGATCTGCTCGTAGCCTTCCTTCTTGGCCTTGGATGCAAAGTAGGTGTACTTGTTGCGGGCCTGGCTCTCACCTGCGAAAGCCTCCCACAGGTTTTTCTCGGTCTTGCTGCCTCTGAGTTCCATAGTGAATACCTCCGTTTTAAATTAGGATTTGTTCTTAATTTTCTTCTATTATACCATAAGAAGTGCGTATGTCAAGTCAAATATCGGGAACAACTCTTGTGTATTTTGCCCAAAGCGTTGACAAATCATCCAAAATAGTGTACCATCTGAATAGGAGTTAATCTTAAATTCTTAAAGGAGGTCTGCCCATGACCCGCCAACGCGCCCTGATACTGGACATTATGCGTGAAAAATGTCCCGAGCATATGACCGCTGACGAAATTTTCAGCCACGCGCGGCAGGCCATGCCGCACATTGCCCGCGGCACCGTGTACCGCAACCTAAAGCTTATGGAGTTGGACGGCGAGATCGGCCACCTGGAAATGCCCGACGGCCCCGACCGCTACGACGCCAACCCCAGCCCCCACGGCCACCTGCTGTGCGAAAGCTGCGGCGACCTGGCCGACCTGCCGGTGGTGGGGCTGATCCGCGATATTGAGTCCGCCATCGGCACCGAGGTACGCGGTTACACGCTGACGATCCGGTATATCTGCCCCAACTGCCGCGCTAAAAACGCGCAGTGACCCTTGCCGCCCAACCGTGGGCGGTATTTTTGTAAAAGCGAGGTTGGTACTTATGGCAAAGCAGCGCGACCCTGTATTAGATAGTATGCGCGGCATCGGCATCGTGCTTATGGTGCTGGGGCACTCGGGCTTTCCCGGCACCGGTTTTATCTATCTTTTCCACATGGCACTGTTTTTTATGCTCAGCGGGTGGCTTTTCAGCCTGCGGGGCGGGCTGGTACATTTTGCCAAGCGCAAGGTGGTCACGCTCTGGCTGCCCTTTGTGCTGGCCAACACGGCGTTCACGGTGCTGAACAACCTGTTCCTGCGCCTGGATATTTTAACAGGGGATGAGCGCATTCTGGCGCTGCCCGGCAATATCGTCACCACGCCCACAACGCTGAAAGACGTCATCGGCCGCACGGCGCACTGGTGCGTGTTTGACGGCGGTACCCAGCTGGGCGGGGCGCTGTGGTTCATCCAGGCGCTGTTCCAGATTTCGATTTTGTACGCTGTCGTGGAATTTTTGCTGCAGAAGCTGCTGCGCGGCGGTGATACACTGATTGCCCAGGGGCTTGTCTCCGGCGTGCTGCTCTGGGTGGGCTGGCGCTGCGGTCTGGCCGGGTGGAACGTCTGGGGGCTGGGCATTGCGGCCAGCTGTTACAGCTTGTTCTACCTGGGGACTGTGCTGCGCTGCACCGCCCGCAGCGACGTCAAGCCGCTGCACCGCGCCGGGCTGGCCACTGCCGCGTTTGTGCTGCTGGCCGTGCTGGGGCAGTTTGGCTCCGTTGGCCTGGCGGGCAACGGCTACCCAGGGCCGATCTTCCTGCTGGCCGCCAGTCTGGCGGGCTGGGTGCTGGTGCGGCAGGCTGCGTGTCTGGCGGCGGCGTGGCCGAAATTCAGCGCCGTGCTGGCCTGCCTGGGCCGCGCCACAATGCCCATTGTCATTTTGCATTTCTTGAGCTTCAAGCTCGTGACCTTGCTTGGGCTGCTGGCCACCGGCGGCGAGCCGTACCTGCTGGCCGCGTTCCCCACCTATTTCACCGGCGGCCTCTGGTGGCTGGCGTATACTGTGGTTGGCTTGGCTTTGCCGCTGGCAGGGGATTTGGTTTACAAGAAAGTACGGGAAGCCTTCCCCCTTGGGGGAAGGTGGCCGAAGGCCGGATGAGGGGCGGCTTTGCCTTGCCGCCCCATAAGGAAACGCGCCCCTCATCAGTCCGCTTCGCGGACAGCTTCTCCCTCAGGAGAAGCCAAAGCGCCAAAATTTTCGAGCCCTTCGGGGCTCTTTTTTTGATATATTTCCGCCTCCATCGGCGTTATAAGGGTGAAAGGAGGTCGAGCCTATGCAGACTGAACAGGACCTGGAAAAACTCGTACATGCCCACACTGCCGCCCTGCTGCGCTACTGTACCGGCCTGCTGGGGTGTGAAGCCGATGCCCAGGACGCCGTGCAGAAAACCTTCATCAAGGCATGGCAGCAGCGTCGCACCCTGCGGGGCGACGGCACCGACAACGAATGCGCGTGGCTCTACCGCATCGCCTACCGCACCGCGCTGGATATGCTGCGGGCAGCCCGCCGCGCGGCCAACTACCCAACGCCGGAACCGCGGGAACAGGACCCAGGCATCAGCGACGAACTGCGTACCGCGCTGGCCGCTCTGCCGCCACTCGACCGGGCGCTGGTGTTGGAGCGCGTGCTGGACGGCCTGGACTATGCCGCGCTGGCACGCATCCATGGGCGGCCCGCCGCCTACCTGCGCACACGCTATCACCGGGCCAAAAAACAGCTGGCCTCACGATTAAGAGAGGGGGAGCACCATGACGAATGACCGCGATGAAGAATTTTTGCGCACGAAGCTGACTGACGGCCTGCACCCGGCCGAGGTCGATCTCTGGCCCGCCGTGGCCGAGGCTCTGCCCAACGCCCGCCCGGCATGGCCCTGGCGGCGTATCGCCCTCTGCCTGGCTGCGCCGCTGTTGATTGCAGCCGGGGTACTGGCGGGCACAGCAGAATTTACGAACCTGCGGGAGAACCCGCGCCCCTCCTTCGCGCCCGAGGCGAACACCGGGTATGCCATAACGTATGAGCGGCAGTATTTTACGCTGGATAGTGACTTACTGGCGGGGCTGACGGCAAACCACAACGGCGAGGTTTCTGCCGATGGCTGGTTGCCGATGCACTGCGGCATCAACGGATTTTTGCACCTTCCTGATGAGGACGAGATGAACCGCTATTCCCGCGCAGTGCGCGGCTACGACAGTTGGGGCGAACTGACCGCCGCGACCGACCTGCCGCTGGCACAGAACGTGCTGCTGGATACCGAAGCCAACAATTTTGCCGCCGTCTCGCTGTATCCGTCGGGCATGATCGAGATACCCGAAGAATACGACGGCCGCCCCTACACGCCGAAAGCGCAGGAATACCCGGCTGGGCTTATCCCCGTTGGGCGCGGCGAAACGCCGGACAAGCTCTACCTGCGCACCGGCGTGCGCCATGGCATCTACGATGTGGAAATGATGGCTGTCGTCTATCTGGGCGACGCCGCGCCGGAGACCGTGGCCCAGCTCTACCGCCAAAAGAGCGCCGGGCTGACCTGGGAATGTGAAAGCTACCCAATGGCAAACGGCAACACTGCGCTGATTCCGCACTGCACCAGCAACCCGAACTCGATGCCCTATGTGCAGTCCAGCGCCTATTTTGCGCAGGATGGCATTTTGTATCAGATTTATTGCAGACCACACACGGACGGCCTGGATTACAGCGTCAAGCAGGAGGATATCTGGGGCGAACTGAAGGTGGTGCTGAATGGGTTTACATAATACGCACCTGGAAAACCTTGCAAAAAACGCTTGACAACTGTGTGATATCATGCTATATTGTTAGCGTTAGTTAAAACTAACCGTAGTGAGTTTCCCTTTAGGAACCATAGCCCGCACAGTGCGGTTCTCTCCCCGTGCTGTGCGGTTTTATGGAAGCTTCGGTTAGCATATGCTAACTATTGCAGAGGATAAGGAGCCGTCTCATGGCAGAACGTACCCGCGTTCCCCCCAGCCCGCGCAGCTTCGCCTGCGATTTGGCAACCCTGTGTGCCCCCACGCTGGCCGGGCTCAAACCCGCCAGCCTCTTCCGCTACCAGCCCGCGCCCGGGCAGGACGCCGCCGACATGGCCGCCGCCTGGCACGCAGCGCTCGCGCCCCGCGGCGTCACGGTGCGGGTGCTCAAGCAGTGTCCGCGTACCGGGGCCGTGCTGGTCTATGTTTACCGCCCCGCGCGGGTGGCAAGACTGCTGGCAGACCCCCGCACGCTGGACTTTCTGGCAGGGGAGGGGTACGCCCTCGGCACTGCGGACGCCCTGCTGAATCAGCTGGCCGACCGGCTGTGCTGCGAGGGGGAATTCCCGCACGAGATCGGCGTTTTCTTAGGCTACCCGCTGGCGGATGTCATCGGTTTTATCGAGAATCGCGGCAAAAACTTTACGGCCTGCGGCTACTGGAAGGTCTACACCGACCCCACCGCCGCCCAGGCAGAGTTTGACCGCTACAAAAAATGCGAGCGCATCTACGCCCGCTGCTATTACAACGGCACCCCGATCCGGCGGCTGACTGTGGCCGCCTGACGATGCACCATAAAGAATGTACAAAGGAGTAGTTTACTATGAGCAAGATCGCAGTTATCTATTGGAGCGGCACCGGCAACACCGAGGCTATGGCTGATTTGGTCGCTAATGCAGCAACCGCTGCCGGCGCAGCTGTTGACAAGTTCACCGCATCTGAGTTCAATGTTGCCTCCGCCGGCGACTACACCGGCTTTGCGCTGGGCTGCCCCGCCATGGGCGCTGAGCAGCTGGAAGAAAACGAGTTTGAGCCGATGTATCAGGATCTGCGCGGCTCCCTGAGCGGCAAGCCTGTCGGCCTGTTCGGCTCCTACGGCTGGGGCGACGGCGAGTGGATCCGCACCTGGGCCGAGGATGCCGAGGCTGCCGGTGCCCGCATGGTCGTTGAGCCTGTCATGGCCAACGGTGCCCCCGACGGCGACGCTGAGACTGCCTGCGCAGCCCTTGGCGCCGCTCTGGCCAATGCCTGATTTTCTCCATATCCATCCATACCGGGAGGGGCAGCGATGCCCCTCCTTCTTTGTTTGCGCGGCCCGCAGCCTTCCCGTAATTGCCCGGTTCCGTACAGTCCCGGAGCGGTCAAGACCGCTCCCTACAAAGCACCCGTGTTCCAACGTCCGTAGGGAGGGGTCTTGACCCCTCCGCAGCCTTCCCGCCGGTGCGCAGCCTCCGTACAGCCACAGGCCGCACATGTGCGGCCCCTGCCGGGCAGTATCAAAAAAGATACCTCTTGACAAAAAGCAAAGCAGAAGTTAGTATATTCTAAGTCGAATTAGAAAACACTAACTTGGAGGTTTTTTTATGGCAAACGTCATTATTGTTCTGATTCTGGTGGCTGCCGTCGGCTACGGCATCTACAGCTTTATCCACCATCTGCGCCACGGCGGCGGCTGCTGCGGTGAGCATGACGCCCCCGCCAGGAAGGTCAAGGCCACCGACACCAACAAAAGCCATTACCTGCACCGTCTGGTCATGGGTGTGGACGGCATGACCTGCCAGAACTGCCAGCGCCATGTGGAGAACGCCCTGAACGCCATGACGGACACCCTGGCCGAGGCAGACCTGAGCGCCCAGAAGGTGACGGTCTGGACCAAGGCCGACGCCGACGAAGACGCCATCCGTCAGGCCATCCGCGATGCCGGTTATCTGCCCCTGCGCACGACGGAGAAAGAGTAAACACATTGGGTATGTCCTGTCCGTAGGGGCCGGGCCTGCCCGGTTCTCAACCTTGCGGCGGCCCACAGCGTTTCGGGTTGCGGCAGATGCGCGGGCCGGATATGTCTGTCCCCCTACAACTCTACTAAAAGGAACCACAAACTATGATGATAAACAAACGCCTGATCGCCATGATGGGCGATTCCAAACGGTATATCGCGCGGAATGTGGCGCTGCAATGGGTGGCGCTGTTGGCCAATATTGCCATGATCTTTGCCGTGTCTGCGTTTTTGGCGGGGCTTGTGTACGGCCAGGGCAGTCTGTCCGCCGCGCTGCTTGTGCTGCTGGGTGCGCTCGTCGTGCGGTTCTTCTGCACCCGGGGCGCGGCTTCGACCAGCTACAACGCCAGCCGCACCGTGAAAAAGACGCTGCGCGCCGCCATCTATGAAAAACTGCTGCGCCTGGGCGGCAGCTACACCCAGGCCGTGCCCACCGCCGAGGTCCTGCAGCTGGCGGGCGAGGGCGTCGAACAGCTCGAGACCTACTTCGGCGCGTACCTTCCGCAGTTTTTCTACGCCATGCTCGCGCCCCTCACACTGTTTATCGCGCTGGCCCCGGTCAGCCTGCGGGCAGCGGTCATTTTGATGATCTGCGTGCCGCTGATTCCGGTTTCCATCGTGGCTGTGCAGAAATTTGCCAAAAAACTGCTGGGCAAATACTGGGGCCAGTACGCCGCGCTGGGTGACAGCTTTCTGGAAAACCTTCAAGGGTTGACCACACTCAAAATCTACCAGGCAGACGAAGCCCGCCATGCGGCCATGAACCGCGAGGCCGAGCATTTCCGCAAGGTGACGATGAAAGTCCTGACGATGCAGCTGAACTCCATCATCGTTATGGACGTCATCGCCTACGGCGGCGCGGCGCTGGGCATTGCCGTGGCGGCTAAAGAGTTTGCCGCGGGCCGCGTGGGTTTGCAGGGCGCGCTCTGCATTTTGCTGTTGTCGGCGGATTTCTTCCTGCCCATGCGCGCGCTGGGGTCGTATTTCCACGTCGCCATGAACGGCATGGCCGCCAGCGATAAAATTTTTAAGCTGCTGGATCTGCCCGAGGGCGACGCCAGGAGCGCCGAGATCGGCACGGACTGCGCCATTGCCTGCCGTGACCTGCACTTTGGCTACACCGCCGAAAAAGAGACGCTGCACGGCTTGAATCTCGACTTTCCCCAGGGTAGCTTTACGGCGCTGGTGGGCGAGAGCGGCTGCGGCAAATCGACGATTGCTGCTGTACTGACCGGCCGCGCAGCTGGCTACACCGGCAGCGTAACCATCGGCGGGCAGGAACTTTCCGCCGTCAACGAAGCAAACCTTTTGAAAAACGTGACCCTCGTCAGCCTGGGCAGCCACCTGTTCAAGGGTACGGTGGCAGACAACCTGCGGATGGCCGCACCCGACGACGGCGCACTGTGGGGCGCGTTGGAACAGGTCAACCTCGCAGATTTCCTGCGCAGCGAGGACGGCCTGAACACCCAGCTGGCCGAAGGCGGCAGCAACCTGTCCGGCGGCCAGCGGCAGCGTCTGGCGCTGGCCCGCGCCCTGCTGCATGACAGCTCCATCTATATCTTTGACGAAGCAACGTCCAATATCGACGTAGAGAGCGAGAACGATATCATGGCGGGCATCCATCGTCTGGCCGGGCGCAAGACGGTCATTTTGATTTCCCATCGCCTGGCCAACGTCACGAAAGCGGACAATATTTACGTGCTGGATCATGGGCACTTGGCCGGACAGGGCACACACGAAGCACTGCTGGCCCAGGGCGGGCTGTACGCCGACCTGTGGAACCGCCAGCAGGCACTGGAAAACTACGGAAAGGGGGCGCAGTGATGGAAAACAAACGCACGCGCGGCAATTTCAACGTCATGTGCCGCCTTGTGGGGCTGGTCAAGCCGCTGGCCCCGGTCATGGTATGCGCGGTTCTGCTTGGTGTGGCGGGCTTTCTTTGCGCTATCTTTATCCCGGTTCTGGGCGTCTATGCGCTGCTGGACACGCTGTTGGCCGCCGCGCCTATTGCCCTTGGCACCGTATGTATTTTGCTGCCGATTTTGGCCGTAGCCCGCGGCGTGCTGCACTACGCCGAGCAGGGCTGCAACCATTTTATTGCCTTCAAGCTGCTGGCCCTCATCCGCGACAAGGTCTTTGGCGTGCTGCGCCAGCTGGCCCCCGCAAAGCTGGAAGGCCGCGACAAGGGCGACCTGATTGCCGTGCTGACCGCCGACATTGAACTGCTGGAAGTTTTCTACGCCCACACGATCTCGCCCATCTGCATTGCGGCCATCGTAAGCATCGTTATGGCGTGCTTTATGGGCAGTTATGCGCCGCTGCTGGGGCTGTACGCCGCCCTGGCCTACGCCATTATCGGCATCGGTGTCCCGGTGGCCGCCGCCAAGGGTTCGCGCAAGTCTGGCGAGAATTTTCGTGCGGAGTTCGGCGCTCTGAACGGTTTTGTGCTGGACAGCCTGCGCGGCGTGCGGGAGAGCCTGCAATACAACGACGGTGCGCACCGCTTAGCGCAGATCAACCAGCGCACTGACGCGCTGGCCGGGCAGGAGCGCCGCCTGAAAGAGGCTGGCGGCACGGCACAAGCCGTGACCGGGGCCATCATCCTGCTGCTGGACGGCGGTATGCTGGCGCTGACGGGGTCCTTGTGCGCGTCGGGGACCATCGGTTTTGACGGTGCGCTGGTCTGCACCGTGGCGCTCATGAGCAGCTTTGGCCCGGTCATCGCGCTGGCAAACCTCGGTACCGGGCTGCAAAACACCTTTGCCGCAGGCAACCGCGTGTTGGACATCCTTGATGAGCAGCCCGCCGTGAAAGAAGTCGTCGGCGGCAAGAACATTGTGTTCAGTGGCGCCGACGCCCGCCGCGTGACCTTCGGCTACGGCGACAGCGAGATCTTAAAGGAAGTCACGCTGCACATCCCGCAGAACCAGGTCGTGGGCATCACCGGCCGCAGCGGCAGCGGCAAATCCACGCTGCTCAAACTGCTCATGCGGTTCTGGGATACCGATTTGGGCAGGGTGGAGATTTCCGGCGAGAACATCAATGGGATCAACACAGCGTCGCTGCGCGCAGCGGAGAGCTTTGTCGAGCAGGATACCGTGCTGTTCCATGACAGTATTGAGGAAAATGTCAAAATTGCTAACCGGGACGCGACCCATGAGCAGGTCGTGGAGGCCTGCAAAAAGGCGTCCATCCACGACTTTATCATGACGCTGCCCCAGGGCTACGGCACTCCCGTCGGTGAGCTGGGCGATACCCTCTCGGGCGGTGAGCGGCAGCGCCTTGGCGTGGCACGGGCATTTTTGCATGACGCACCGTTCATTCTGCTGGACGAGCCGACAAGCAATCTCGACAGCCTGAACGAGGCGGTCATCCTGCACAGCCTGGCCGAGGAACGCGCAAACAAGACCGTCGTGCTGGTATCCCACCGGGCATCGACGATGCGTATTGCCGACACGACCTATTCGGTCGAGAATGGGAGAATGAGCTGATGGCCGACAAGAACGTTGTAGGGGGCGGTGTTCCCGACACCCCGGAGAAAAAGCGCCGGCAGGAGAAAGAAACGGTCGGCCTGATGATCGAACTGTACTGCCGCGGCAACCACGGCACGCCGAAAGGCCAGCTCTGCCCCGACTGCGCGGCCCTGCGGGACTACGCCGATGCGCGGGTGGACCACTGCCCGCACATGGCGACCAAGACGTTTTGCAGCGTCTGCAAGACCCATTGCTACAAGCCCGAAATGCGGGAGCAGATCCGCCAGGTCATGCGTTGGAGCGGCCCGCGGATGCTGTTCCACCATCCTGTGCTGGCGATACGGCATCTGGTGGAGACAAGGAAACAGAAGAAGGCGCAATAAATACGCACAGGGCAGGGGAGTACCTTGCCCTGTTTTGTATTGTAGGGGGCGGCGTCCTCGACGCCCCGCATGAGCGGGCCAGCTTTGCTGGCTGACGGCGCCCGTTGTACGCCGTCAAGCGGTCAAGACCCTTCCCTGCAAATCTATTGGATAATGGGACTGCCGCCGTAAACGCTGCGGGTCGGGCATGCCCGGCCCCTACGACTCTATAAATGATGTACACGGCAACACCCGCCGCCAAGCATTTACGATTTATTCAAATTTCACAAAAGTTAGTTGGGGATAACTGTGCAATCTTCCAAAAGTGTTCGCCGTGCCTAACTCACATCTTGACACCGGGAGTTAGTGGTGGTAAACTACCGACGTAAGCGGTTAGAACGTTCTAACCGCGTGCTTTCATCCAATATGTTAGCATAGGCTAATGTGTTGCAGACTTGCAAAAAAGGGGAGTGTATGGAATGCCTTTGACGATGTCTAAAGCAGGCGATACCGTTACCATCCAGAAAATCACCGGCAAGGACGAAGTCCGCCAGCATCTGGCCGAGTTGGGTTTTGTTGTGGGCGAGACCGTTACCGTTGTCAACGAGATCAGTGGCAACCTCATCATCCAGGTCAAGGAAGCCCGCATTGCGCTGGACAAGACGCTGGCCATGCGTATTATTGTCGGCTGATAAAAAGGAAATCTCAGCCACAGGCTGTTTGATTTATTGTACCTTAAGAGGAGGAACAAAGTATGAAGACTCTGAAAGATGCACAGGTCGGCGAGACCGTCACCGTTGCCAAGCTGCATGGCGAAGGCCCTGTCAAGCGCCGCATCATGGACATGGGCCTGACCAAGGGCACCAAGGTCTACGTCCGCAAGGTAGCCCCCCTGGGCGACCCGATGGAACTGACCGTCCGTAACTACGAACTCAGCGTCCGCAAGGCTGATGCTGAAATGATCGAGGTTGAGTAAATTTCAGAAAGGGGTATAATCAATGGCAATTAAAATTGCTCTGGCAGGCAACCCGAACTGCGGTAAAACCACCCTGTTCAACAGCCTGACCGGTTCTAACCAGTATGTCGGCAACTGGCCCGGCGTTACCGTTGAGAAGAAGGAAGGCAAGCTGAAGGGCCACGACGACGTCGTGATCCAGGACCTGCCCGGTATCTACTCTCTGTCTCCCTACACGCTGGAAGAGGTCGTCGCCCGCGGCTACCTGGTCAACGAGAAGCCCGACGCCATCCTGAATATCATCGATGGCACCAACATCGAGCGCAACCTCTATCTGACCACCCAGCTGATCGAGCTGGGCATCCCCGTTGTCATGGCAGTCAACATGATCGACCTGGTCCGCAAGAACGGCGACAAGATCGACCTGAACAAGCTGTCCAAGGAGCTGGGCTGCGAGGCCGTCGAGATCTCCGCCCTGAAGAACGAGGGCAGCGAGAAGGCCGCTGAGATGGCCGTCGCCGCCGCCAAGAAGGGCAAGGCCGGTGAGCTGCCTCACGTCTTTACCGGCAGCGTTGAGCATGCCATCGCCCACATTGAGGAGTCCATTCAGGGCAAGGTCGATGGCCGCTTCCTGCGCTGGTACGCTGTCAAGCTGTTTGAGCGCGACGACAAGGTCCAGGCTGAGTTGAACCTGAACAAAGAGCTGCTGGACCACATCGACGCCCACATCGCTGACTGCGAGAAGGAGATGGACGATGACGCCGAGAGCATCATCACCAACCAGCGCTACGCTTACATCAACGGCGTCGTTGACAAGGCCGTCAAGAAGAAGCCCCGCACCGAGAACCTGACCGCCTCCGATAAGATCGACCAGATCGTCACGAACCGTATCCTGGCTCTGCCGATCTTCGCGCTCATCATGTGGCTGATGTACGCCATCGCGATGGGCACCTCCGTTGCGGACGGCGGCATCGGCATCGGCACCTTTGCCACCGACTGGACGAACGATGTTCTGTTCGGTGAGATCGTCCCGAACGCCCTGGGCGGCCTGCTGGAATCCATCGGCGTTGCTGGCTGGCTGTACGGCCTGATCATGGACGGCATCGTCGCCGGTGTCGGCGCTGTTCTGGGCTTCGTTCCCCAGATGCTCGTTCTGTTCTTCCTGCTGTCCATCCTGGAGGACGTCGGCTACATGGCCCGTGTCGCCTTCATCATGGACCGTATCTTCCGCCGCTTCGGTCTGTCCGGCAAGAGCTTCATCCCCATTCTGGTTGGTACCGGCTGCGGCGTTCCCG
>OLOH01001420.1_pt1 | contig 13643 bp, 15 predicted proteins | sample 1673221 | NCBI WGS metagenome assembly OLOH01 (sample SAMEA3136767, study PRJEB25190) | human gut metagenome
TGAGATGTTTGCGATTGGCTGTATTATTTTTGATGAGATACAGCTGTTGGATTTTTCAGGGCAGAAAGAAAGTACATATGAAAGTCTGCTGACTGTTGTGAATAAGACAAAAGTAGCTATTATGGCAGTGGGAACAGAAGATGCTTATAGTAAAATGTTTCCGAACTTAAGAATGAGCAGACGAACAGGAGCGTTCATTGAAGCCAATGCCTATTGTGAAAACAAACAGTATTTTGCAACCATTGTTTCAAATCTGATGAAATTTCAGTGGATGGATGAAAGAATTGAGCCGAACAGAGAGATTATTCAGGCCCTGTATGATGTCTCTAAGGGAATTATTGCACAGCTGGTTAGTGTATATATGTATATGCAGATTCATTATTTACGTGCCAAAAAGAAACCGGTAATAAATGCAGATTATATTTATCGTATATCCAGACAGTATTTTCCTGGAATACAGCCATTTTTAGATGATATGAATAATCATAACTATGAGAAAAAACGGGAAGAAATTATGAAAAATGGTAATCTGGAATTAGAACGCCTGATTCAAAATGCACAGCAGGAAGCTAACAGAGAAAAAATATATCAGCAGATGAAGATTTCAGAAGAAAAGGGACTTCCGGCAATCAAAAATAATGCAATTCAAAATATTATGAATGCAATTAGTATTACCGGTGAAATCTATAATAAGACACGAATTGAGCAGGCTGTAGATCATGCGATAGGGTTGAAAAGAAATGTAAACGCGGATGAGGGGATGATTACAAAGGATGCGTATCAATGGCTGAAGACTCATGCATCAGATAAACGGAGTGGCACAAAGAAAAAGGCAGTAATGGATGATGAACATATTCAAATTAGAGATGAATTGTTGAATAATTAAAAATTTTTACGAGAAGGGTATCTGGCATTAAATACAGATACCCTTTAAATATGTTAAATGTAAAAATTGTTAATCATCAAAATTACTACAGCAATCAATACATAATATTTCGCCATCCTCTTCAAACATAAATGATGCAAGAAATTGTTTTTTACAACGAGGGCAAGTAAAAAATACATTTTCTCCAGAATCAGCATATGTATGCTGGTCAAGAGTGTCATAGTTGACATTTGGATTGTAATCTGTTTTATTAGAGAAGAATTTGTTCATGAATAATCAGCTCCTTTTCAATTAAAAAATATTAATAGTTTGAAATGGCATGTAGTAACTTGGCAGAAACAAAATAAGGATTGTTTGGTTCGCCATCTTTTTCAATCAAAACCGCATCACCATCTTGTTCTAAGATTCGAAAAGTATCTCCAACATTGAACTGCAAGCCTTCATTACTTTTTCCGGAAGTGGATACGGTATAAACGGTTTTATACTGATTGTGTGTTTTGAGTTTTTTAAGACCGGCTTTTATTAAGTGCTCACCAAAGCGAAGCGTACAATAGCCGCAAAGAGCAGTGATGACAAGAAAGTTTTGTGGACCACCCACTTTTTTAGAAGCAGTTGTCATTTTTTGGTACATGCCTAAGTTACTCATAAGATGACCTCCTTAAAAATTAATTGTTTGTATGTTTACTATTGATTTCGTTGGCTATTTTGTTATAATCTTCGTTAGCAAGAATCTGTGTGAGCCCATTCAGCTTGTTCTGTTCTTCTTTCAATTCAAGTTGCAGGCGGTTAATGATTTCTTTTTTTCGCTCAATGGTATCGGTACTTTTTGTAATTTCATTTTGAATGTAGTGTTTTACTTCTTTCGGAGTTACATGATGATTATTGTGAATCGAGAAAAGACTGATTAGACCACTTAGTAGAATACCAGTAGAAAAAGATATTGATGAAGCGGAAGCCGTTACTGGAAGAGTCATTAACATGGCTGCATATTTTGGCATAGTTTTTAAAAATTGTTGAAAAGCAGTGTCAGTTATAATATTGCCGTTTTTCTTGGAATTTTGAGTAGCTTTCAGTTTGCCAGTACGTATCCATCTTCGAACAGTCTCTGGGTTAGTATGAAGCATTTCGGAAATTTGCTTAACAGTATATTCTTGCATAACGTCACCTCACTACATAAATTATACAACAAATGTAGTATTAAATCAATAAGAAATATGGTATTAATTTTTTGAGAAGACTTTGAAACCAGTTTATGTTTACAATATAATTTCAGATTCTTCCTATTACAAATTGTATCAATATAGAAAAGTTACCGATATAATTTAAGATATGGGAACAAGTGGCGTCTTAGTTTTAAAGCTGTTTCGGATAGCATTTAATATTTTAACTTGAAAACATGGATATGGGTGAGTTCTATTACCAATATAATTTAAGATTAACAAAACCAAAAAAGACGATTTTTACAGCATTTAATAATGTAAAAATCGTCTTTTTAATTTCAAAAGCCAGGTACTTCTGCTTCAAAAAAAAAAGAAGATGTATGGTATAATAGTTTTATGTCGTGTGAGGACGAATTTATTGACAACCAATGTTGTTGACAGCACTGGCAAAATAATTGCGCTAGAGATTTTAAGTAGCGCAATAGGATGTCATAAAAAAGATGATGGAGGAGTAACAATGCGAGTAATAGTTTGTGTGGATGACAATGGAGGTATGCTGTTTAATCATCGCAGACAGAGCAGGGACAGAGTGCTTTGTGAGCGCGTGCTGCAGATGGCTGATGAGCGTGATTGCAGCGTGTATATGAATACGTATTCAGCTAAGATATTTCCGGAAGATAACAGAATTACAGTGTCTGAGAATTATCTGGAGGAAGCAGGAGTACAGGATTTGTGTTTTGTCGAGAAAGAGCCGCTGGCGACTTATTTTGACAAAATAGATGAATGCATTGTTTTTAAATGGAATCGTGTTTATCCGGCAGATCAGCATCTGGATATTGACATTTCCAAAATGACTAAGGTTCAGGAAGAGGAGTTCGTGGGATTTTCTCATGAGAAGATAACGATGGAGGTTTATGAACGATGAGAAGCAATAAGCGGAACAATAAGTTAAGTTATTTTTTGACGCTGTTGTTGTGTCTGTGCATGCTGGTTGGCTGCGGATCCGGTGCAGCAACCCAGGTTATGCTGAAAGCAGAAGATTCAGAAACAGAATCTTATGTTGAGACGGTTCAGACGGAATCTGCGGAGAATGATCCTGGGGATGAAACAGAGATACAGGCTGCTGCACAAGTCCAGTCGGATGACTCAAAGCAAAAAGTGGTTCATACCGGTACCGCATCAGCATTTAATGCAGCAGATGTTCCGGCATATTCCGAGGAACCATATACAGCTGTCAACAATAATGAACCCTATTTTACATCGGATAATCTGACAACAGAAGCTTTTGAGAATTACAGTGAATTGGATGCGCTTGGACGCTGCGGGGTGGCTTATGCCAATGTTTGCCTTGAGACAATGCCTACAGAGAAGCGCGGCAGTATCAGCGAAGTGAAGCCCACAGGATGGCATTCAGTTAAATATGACAATGTGGACGGCAAGTCGCTGTACAATCGCTGTCATCTGATTGGCTATCAGCTGACTGCTGAGAATGCCAATCAGCAGAATCTTATTACCGGTACACGTTATCTGAATGTGGACGGGATGCTGCCTTTTGAGAATATGGTGGCCGATTACGTGAAAGAAACAGATAACCATGTGCTTTATAGAGTGACGCCTATATTTACGGGCGATAATCTTGTAGCGGATGGCGTACTGATGGAGGGATATTCTGTCGAAGATGAAGGCGACGGTATTTGCTTCTGCGTTTATGCGTACAATGTTCAGCCGGGAATTACAATAGACTATGCAACCGGTGACAGCTGGCTGTCTTCAGAAAAGGGAAATTCCGACAGCAGTTCCGACGGCAATTCTGCAGTCAGCCAGTCAGCCGCAGACAAAAGCGGTGCACAGCAGGCTGCGGTTCAGACAGAATCCGTCAAGGAGACAAGCGTACCGGTCAGCACAGGGACAGAGTACATATTGAATACGAATACCAAAAAGTTTCATTATCCGTCCTGTTCTAGTGTGAAGCAGATGAAAGCGTCCAATAAAAAGGAATACACAGGTTCCAGGGATGATCTGATCGCTCAGGGATATGATCCATGCAAGAAATGTAATCCATAAGTTAACGCAGAGATATTATTCATAAATTTGCTGCTTGCGGTTCATGTTGTTTTCTCATATAATGATAAGGATGCATGTCTGTACAGCTGGCACAGAATGTGAATCGGGTCGGGGCGATGTGATCACGGCCGAAACAAATATATTTACTGAATAGAAGGTTGATGAATTTGAATTACGCAGATATTAAATACTGCGATGTGGCAAATGGCAAGGGCGTTCGTGTGTCGCTTTTTGTCAGCGGATGTACGCATCACTGCAAAGGATGTTTTAACGAGGAGACATGGAATTTTCATTACGGAAAGCCATTTACAGAAGAAACGGAGAAACAGGTACTGGATTATCTGGACAAATCTTATATTGCGGGTCTGAGTCTGCTTGGTGGGGAGCCCTTTGAGCATGTGAACCAGCAGGGACTGCTTCCACTCTTGAGAAAAGTAAAGGCAAGATTCCCGGAGAAGAATATCTGGTGTTATACAGGCTATGATTTTGAAAAGGATATTCTCGGAAGAATGGCAGAGCAGTGGGAAGAGACAAAAGAGATGCTGTCTTATATTGATGTGCTGGTGGACGGCGAGTTTAAAGAGGCACTCAAGAGTCCGAGCCTGCAGTTTAAGGGCTCATCAAACCAGAGAATTATAGAAGTACAGCCCTCATTGAAAGAGGGTCATATCGTCCTCTGGGAGCCGAAGGAATATGTTCATGTTGAGGTCAGAGAGAATTAGGAGGAGATGAAAATGAAACAGCAGGTGAATATAAAGAAACTGGATGACAGAGCAATCATTCCAACATACGGAACAGCGTTTTCAGCAGGTGCGGATCTGTATGCATGTATGGATCATGCAGTGACGATCGCACCGGGTGAGACCTATCTGGTACATACAGGCATCAGTGCAGCAATCCCTGAAGGTTATGCAGGGCTTATTTATGCGCGAAGCGGGCTGGCAACCAAGAAAGGTCTGGCACCAGCCAACAAGGTAGGGGTTATTGATGCGGATTACAGAGGCGAGATTATGGTTGCGCTGCATAATCATTCCAATCAGCCGGCAGAGATTGAGAACGGTGAACGTATTGCACAGATGGTGATAACACCGTTTTTGACAGCAGAATTTGTCGAGACAGCGGAACTGGATGAGACAGAGCGCGGTGCAGGCGGTTTTGGATCTACAGGCAGAATCTAATAGATATCCTTTAGAATTCGGACAATTTCACTGACTAGCGGATATCCGGATCCGGCATCGGCACAGATGGCGGATAACTGTTCAAAACTGCGCAGAGCCAGGTCCTCTATGCGCTGAAGATAGTCTTTTTCTCGGATATGGCAGCTCTTAATATTGGTCGGGAGATGGGCATCATCAAGAAGTGTGTCAATTTTTTCGGCCAGTATATCGGCTGCCCGTCGGTTTCCGTCGAAGGATGGATTGATGGCAGCCAGCATTTTTAAATAGTTATCAGCAGAGCAGGCGGAGGAAGAAACCGTCCAGGCTTTTCCGGAGAGATGTGTGGAATCACTGCCATAATACAGGAGCAGACGGGGTATCAGGAGTGCCTGCAAGGCAGACATCGATATCCGAAATTCACAGCATAATTGTTGTGAGAGGATATGAGAAAGGCCGAGGCCGGTATGAGAACAGGCCAGTCCGGATAAAATACATGCATTTTGCAAATGTTCCAAACAGGCGTCAGGCCTGTTTTTTTGATGCCCTCTTTCGGAGGGGGCGGACAAAAAAAGCGGAAGCCAGACAAGAAACAGCTGAATGGAACGGAAAGCCATAGCATCGGAAATATCATCTCCGCCGACGAATAAGAGAGAATCAAAAGCATCGGCCATAGCAGCCATGCAGGCACTGATCAGATGTTTGTGGTTTCGAAAAAAGGAAAAATGGCTGTCAGCAATCAATGTAAAATAGGAAAGCCGGCAGGACATATCTGTCAATCGGTTGCTGCAGCTGTCATAGTGTGGATAAAAAGGCAGAAGCGCCGCATGGCATCCGGCATCCGAAGTCATGATGATCAGGCGTGGGAGGGAAGAACTTGCGGATTGCTGATAACGGGTCATGAGCATTTTGGCAATATGGACAGCGGTGCTGTCACCGATGACAATGAGACAATCCGGTGCAGCAGGCAGTTCAGGAAAAAGCGAGTGCTGGCAGAGAAAGTCAGTGATCTGTGAATCATCGGGCGCAAGCTTTAGGCATTCATACTGAATAAAGGGGTATTTTTGCTGTATCCTTTTTATGACAGTCTGAACGGCAGATTCTGAAAATGCAGGACACTGCAGAAAGAGAAGATGGTCTTCATGTTCATAAAGTTTCAGTTGTTCAAGGGGATTTTGTCCATAATAAATTTCTGCAGGAAAAGAAAAGCAGCGGGCGGTTTCGATCATTGTCGAATGGCAGCGGCGGATGGAAAAAAGCTGAGGAATGGCTGAAGGAGGAAGAAGATGGCCATAGATATCCATATATTGCTGGATCATGGATACAGAAGCAGCCGGAGCATTTTCAATTATGGAAAAATCCGGAAGTGCATAGGATAAAAATGAAATCGGTGCATTGTCGGCGGCATAAAGCGCAAGATAATGATGTGTCGGCAGAGGGAGGGTGTCGGAAAAAGGGAAGTCAGTGGAAAAAGATGCACTTTTTGTGGATAAAAGACGAATTTTGTCGGCTGCCTGTTCATAATCACTCACCGATATCAGTACAAGAACCGGGCACAAAAAGGGCACAAGAAGTGGGTGGGAAGCATTATCCGGTTCGATTTCAAGAATAATGAGGCGGGTGGCTTCAGGAATGACAATCCCGGCCAGATCAGCCAGTGCCTGCGCAGATTGTCCGATAACAGAAGGATTAACTGTATTGTCCGAAAGGTTGGCAAGAATCGCAGTGAGGCGGACAATTTCTTCCGGGGATGCAAAATAACCGCCGGTGCGGCGCAGGGCATCTTTCAGCGGCGGCAGGATCACAGCATCGGCACAGATTATCTGCTCACCGTTCAAGCACATTCCGTTGTCAAAGGTTTTGGATAAAACAATCTGCCCTGCAGCAAGTGTCGGATCAACACTGTAGTGGATATAGCAGAAAGCAGGCTGTGGAAAGGAAAGGATACATTCCGCTGAAAAAGCAGAAAATACTTTGCGGATATTGGCGGAAAGTCCGGAAAGAATAAGGCCGCTGATGTCGGGACAGTGATTGCATTTTTCAAGCAGGCTGTCATCAGCAATTTCCAGCCATTGAATGCAGTTGTCAGGTGCACCGGCAGCAATTGCAGCATCACGGACCAGGGAGGCTGTTCGGGCTGATATCTGAAATGCACTGTCAGAAAAGAAAAAAATGAGCGGATTTCCTGTTTGAATGGCAATAGCAGCGGCAAAGAGGGTTTCAGTGACCGGATGTATGGATGATGGTATGCCAAGCAAAGTGCCGGAGGGCTGGCTTTGGGTGTGTGTGTCCGTGCAGGAAAGACGTTCTGAAAAGGGAGATTCTGTTTGAAGGCAGCAGGAACGGAGGTCACGAAGCAGGCGTGTGATCATGAGCATCCTGTCCTCAAAAATACCGTAGCCCGTCTCTTGGACGCTGTCACGGGCAAGGGATGCGCAGATGGGCTGAAGGGTATCCAGAACTTGCAGAAAAATCCGGCTTCGTTCGGCAACATTGGTCCAAAGCCATGCGGCACGTGCCTGTCTGGCATAGGTCAGTTGTTCATTCAAAATATCAGGATATAAAAAATCAGTCATGGTTATATTTCCTTTCAAAAGCAGAATTTGAAATAACGCGGAGTAAAATGCCATGTTTATAGTATATGCGTTCATGAAAAAGAGTATGCTGATAAAGAAAGGGCAGGCAGAAGTATTGAAAAAGTATTTTTACAATGGTATAATTAATGCTCGATAAGAATGAATGGATCCGCCCCTGGGCGGGCAGTGATGATGAGGTGACAAAGATGCTTGATATTAAATTAATCAGAGAGAATCCGGATAAGATCAAAGCCGGTTTGAAGGCAAAAGAGGTAGATTGTGACGAATTGATCGACCGTATTCTCGAGTTAGATGAACAGAGAAGAACACTCCTTCAGCAGACAGAAGCGCTGAAGGCTGAACAGAATAAAGTAAGCAAACAGATTCCTGCATTGAAGAAGGCTGGTGAAGATACAACAGCAATCTTCAAGGAAATGGGTGAGATCAAAGGCAAGATTTCCGCGCTGGACGGACAGTTAAGAGATGTTGTGAACGAGTATCAGCAGGATTTATATTGTCTGCCGAATATGCCGGATGATGATCTTTTACCGGGCGGCAAGGAGAATAATGAACCGCTGCGTTATTTTGGCGAACCGAAGAAGTTTGACTTTGAGCCAAAGAACCATGTGGATCTCTGTACAAACCTTGGCCTGATTGATTATGAGCGCGGTGTTAAGCTGGCCGGCAACGGTTTCTGGATTTACAAAGGCATGGGCGCACGTCTTGAATGGGCATTACTGAACTACTTTATTGATACACATCTGGCTGATGGCTATGAGATGATCATGCCGCCATACATGCTTGAATATCAGTGTGGTCTGACAGCAGGTCAGTTCCCTAAGTTTGCAGATGAAGTTTATAAGATTGCTAATCCGACAGATGAAGGCAGAATTCATTACATGCTGCCTACAGCAGAAGCTGCGCTGGCATCTGTTTACAGAGATGAGATCCTGACAGAGGCTGATCTGCCGAAGAAATTCTTCTCTTACACACCATGTTTCAGAAGAGAAGCAGGTTCTTACAGAGCGGACGAAAGAGGTATGGTCAGAGGCCATCAGTTCAACAAGGTAGAGATGTTCCAGTACACACTGCCTGAGAAGTCAGATGAAGCGTTTGAAGAACTCGTAACAAAGGCTGAGAACCTTGTTAAAGGCCTTGGCTTCCACTTCAGAACTGTGAAACTGGCAGCAGGTGATTGTTCTGCATCTATGGCAAGAACATACGATATCGAGATTTCTATTCCATCTATGAATGGTTACAAAGAAGTTTCTTCTGTATCCAATGCAAGAGATTATCAGGCAAGACGAGGCAATATGCGTGTCAGAAGAGCAGATCGTTCTATCCAGTTCATGCACACATTGAATGGCTCCGGTCTTGCTACATCCCGTGTACTTCCTGCACTGGTTGAGCAGAATCAGCTGAAAGACGGTTCTATCGTTGTTCCTGAAGTTCTGAGAAAATATCTTGGCGGTATTGAAGTTATTTCCAAGTAGAAATCATTTGCAGGTGGTTATATGCATGATTATTTGAGAGCGGTAGGTTTTAGTAAGGTTCAACATAAAAGAGATTTGCAGCGGCTGCTTGATATGGTCATGGGAAGCCCTGACAGTGAATTTGCTTCAGATTGCGGCGGCACGGTCTATGCAGAGAAGTGTCGAGATTTTGTGTCCAATGCAGGCATCACGGTGCGTGGTGAAGTAGATGAGCATGGTATGTTCAGTTATGAATATTATTTTCCGCATTATACAGGTCATCAGATTTCGCTCACAGATGATGTCAGTGTTGAGAAGATTTCTGAAAGAGAAGAATATGATGGCATGTGTGATGTGGTGAATCTTGGGGTATCTCTTATTTTCCATATGAATCATCTGATGGATTATGCAGATATGAACCCGAAGAGTCGTCAGATTTCTTCTGTATCCGTAAGGTTGTCGGCATTGTCGATTTCCGGCAAGGTGATCCTGCCTGTTGTGAGAAATGATTCTGAGCGTTTGAAGCGGCTTCGGGAGAATGAATCACGCAATGGTATGATTGCAGCCGCCAGACAGGGCGATCAGGATGCACTGGAGAATCTCACATTAGAGGATATTGACATGTATACCTCTATTTCAAAGCGTATCAAGTCAGAGGATGTCTTGACGATTGTAGAGTCTTATTTTATGCCGTATGGTATTGCCTGTGATCAGTATTCGGTGATGGGGGATATTCTCAGTGTAGAAGAAGTCTACAATCAGCTGACAGGAGAGAAGCTGTATCAGATACAGATCGAATGCAATGATGTGTTGATCGATCTGTGTATGAATGCAGAAGATCTATTGGGTGAGCCTGCAGTGGGACGCCGTTTCCGCGGCAATATCTGGCTTCAGGGGCATCTGGACTATGTATAAACAGATGGAAGCAGTGTCTGTGAATCGGATCTGAATTCCGTGTAGGGACTCTCAGGTGAGTCAAAGAGTGTATAAAAAAGCTGGCGTACTGTTGTTATTCGCAGTACGTCAGCTTTTTCTTTTAAAAGATTCTAAAAGTCATCATCGTCGTCGTCATCATCAGCTTCAGCTTCAGGGTTCTCATCTTCCAAAGCAGGTGTAATAGATTCGCTGTATATTACTGCCAGGTGGGAAAGCAGAGCTAGTTCATCTTTGTCGTACGGTTTCTCAAGAGATGGGTCGACAAGATTCTTCAGAGACAACTTGTCCGGTTTTCGGTTCTTGACATATTCTTCAAAATCGCAATACATTTGTATACCTCCCTATCCTGAATCAGTATTATAATGCAATAATAGATGTATTATAGTTGATTATAATATTAAAAGACAAAATATACAATGGGTATCTTACACAAAAATTTCTGTTATGCAGATTTACTAATACTTTGCATTGCCTTTTTGAAGACAATACGGAAAGTAATGATGGATGCTGTAATGGAAATGGTGTCTGATACCGGTTCCGCAAGAAATACAGCAAACACTTTGTTGTCAAAGAAATGCGGCAGTATAAAAATCAGCGGAATCAGCAGAATAATCTTCCTGAGGCAGGCGATAAAAAGGGATGCCTTTGCTTTTCCAAGGGCTGTAAATGTCTGCTGGACAGACATCTGGATGCTGAACATGCAGAAAACGGCCATGTAAACCCGAAGTGTCCAACCGGCTGTCGCAATAATTTCTTCAGAATTGCTGAATATGCGGATGAAGGTTGTTGGCGACAGTTGGACAAACAGCCAGAAAACGGTCAGCGCTGTCATAGAAACAGCAAGCATGCATTTAAACGTCTGTCGGATTCTTTTGGCGTTGCCGGCACCGTAATTGTAGCTGATGATGGGCTGAGCCCCCTGACCAATGCCCTGTACGGGAATCCATACCATCTGCTGGATCGTGCTGGAAATGGTCATACAACCAACGGCAATATCACCGCCATAATGCTGCAGTGAGGAATTAAAGGCAATATTCAAAAGTGCATCCGTAGCCTGCATAACAAAAGGACCGAGTCCGAGTCCGAGACATGGAATGACAATGCGCTTCTCAAGGTGCATATCGGATTTCTTCAATCTCAGCCGGGTCTTTTTGCCGGTGAGGAACCTCAGAATCCAGATGCAGGACAAACCCTGTGAAATGATTGTTGCAAGGGCGGCACCACGGACTCCCATATGCAGACCGTAGATAAAAATCGGATCCAGGATAATATTGGCACCGGCACCGATCAGGACGGAGGTCATGCTGAAACGTGTGAATCCCTGTGTCGTAATAAAAAGATTCAGGCCCAGAGCCAGCATGACAAAAATCGATCCGGAAACATAAATCTGCATATAAGGCAGCGCATAGACAATTGTCTGTTCACTGCAGCCGAAGAGCCACAGCAGCGGTTCACCAAAAATCCAGAAAAATACACTCAGGACAACGGCTTCAATGATCAGGACAACGAAACAGTTATTCAGGATCCTGTTGGCTTCGGTTGTCTTATTCTGCCCCATGCAGATGGCGGCTCTTGGGGCACCGCCCTGACCGATCAATGCTGAAAAAGCAGAAATAAGATAAATAATCGGAAAACACAGTCCGATGCCGGTCAGCGCAGAACTGCCGGTTCCGGGCATATGGCCGATATAAATTCTGTCTACGATGTTGTAGAGCAGATTGACCAGCTGGGCAATGACCGTGGGAACGGCCAGTTTAAAAAGGAGCTTTCCCACCGGTGCGGCGGCAAGCTCGTTGGAGACATTCGTCTGATTCAAAATGATCACAATCCTTTAATGTTTTCTAAGGAGTTACTTTTTGTTTAAAATAAAGTACTATATAAATTAGTATAGCGGGTGAATGGACAAAAGTAAAGCAACTTCATAAAATCAGATATTTCATTCTGTGGGTATCTCTGTTATACTGAGCATGTAAATGATATGGAAGAAATTTAATTTCAGGAGGTTTTATTATGGCAATTATAGATTTAACAAAAGAAAATTTTCAGGCGGAGATTACAAAATCTGACAAGCCGGTACTGGTAGATTTCTGGGCTGTATGGTGCGGTCCGTGTCAGATGATGGCACCGATTCTTCATGAACTTGAAACGGAAATGCCGGATGTTCAGATTGGCAAAGTCAATGTGGATGAGCAGATGGATCTGGCACGTCAGTTCCGTGTTGTCAGCATTCCGACACTGATTATTTTTAAAAACGGACAGGAAGTTCAGCGTATGGTTGGTGTGACATCCAAGGAAGAGCTGAAGGATGCGCTGAAATAAAAAGATAAAAAATTATAAAAATTTCTTGACAGATATTTTCATAGCAGGTACAGTAATAGTCAGAGAATAATTTAGCTAATTAAACTGATGATGTGGAGATAACGTTTATTGTGCACGCACAGAGAGTCCGGGAAGATGAGAGCCGGGCCGAACGCAGATAGGCAAATGGACTACTGAGGGCATAGTGAAAGGCAGCAGAGCTGTTCAAGTATTCTATGACGCGGGGCAGGCGTTAATTGCCGGGAGTATGTTAGTACTTCTTTAACAAGCGCGCAGGATTTTTCTATCCTGTGAAGCAGGGTGGCACCGCGATATAAGTGAATTCCAATCGTCCCTGGCAATGTATTAATTTACATTGCCGGGGATTTTTTAGTTTCGGGATCCGGCGTGAGACTGATCGGATGTGAAACGGCAGGACTGGATTTGATCTCTATGATCGCACCGACATCCCATGACCGCATCAAAATGATCGCTACAGAGGCAAAAGGATTTGTGTATTGCGTTTCGTCACTGGGAGTTACCGGTGTCAGAAGTGAGATTACAATAGATATCGGTGCCATGGTGAGCCTTGTCAAAGAGGCTAATCCGGACATCCCATGTGCCGTTGGATTCGGTATTGCAACACCGGCGCAGGCTGAAAAAATGGCAGCTGTATCGGATGGTGCTATTGTGGGCAGTGCCATTGTTCGTCTGTGTGAGAAGTACGGACGGGAGGCAGCAGGGCCGATCGGAGAGTATGTACGCAGCATGAAAATGGCTGTGCTGCAAAAAGACTAAAGGCGGTCACAAAGTGCCGTCGGCCGACTCTAAGACAGCTTTCAATAAATAGTTTCAATAAACAGACAGCTTTCAATAGCAGGTCAAGACTTGACTTTTCAGGTTGTAAATAGTATGATATTTAAACAGGCGTCTAAGTGTGAAACACCGGGATGTACTGGTTCGTCCGCTTAGTTTAATGGATACAACAAGTGCCTTCTAAGAATAAGCCGAGGCATTCCAAAAATTTGGGAACGTTCTAATGTTACCAACTTGAAAAAATTTGTAGATTGACAATTCGAAAAAGAGTTGATAATCTT
>OLOH01001422.1_pt1 | contig 13638 bp, 9 predicted proteins | sample 1673221 | NCBI WGS metagenome assembly OLOH01 (sample SAMEA3136767, study PRJEB25190) | human gut metagenome
AGATTTCCCATGGAACGCAGTACATCCAGGATCTCATCTTTATTGACATCTCCGGCATGAAGAATGTATTTGCAGTCTTTTAAGATTTCCAGTACCTCAGGCCGCAGAAGACCGTGAGTGTCTGATATAATGCCGATTTTTTCTTTCATGATCTCTATCCTGCTCCAATCCTTTATCATTATTGCCTTTTACCTTTTGCAGCTCACGCTATGACCGGCAATACTCTTCACAATACATAAATATTTAACAGTTGCTTCTTTTCACACCATTTCAGAAATTTTCTTAATTGGATCAAGCCGATATTCGCAACCCCGCAGAGGACTTACCTGATTCGCTTAAAACAATTCTATTTTTCCATATTCTCCGTCAGATCCCGGTTTCCGCACCACTTCTCCTGCACGGAGCCGCCGGATGCCTTCCGCCAGAACTTCTCCGCCGGCTTTTCGGATATCTTCCGGCGGAACCTCTCTCAATATGGTAAATTCCGCACCCAGTTTCTCAAGCAGAGCCTCGTACTGTCCCTGAACTTTTTTGCTTGCCGTGGAAAATCCCACACATGCGGAGATCACCTCCGGCAGCGGCATCAGGCTTTCATATGGGCGGCCGCTTTCCGGCATGGCCGCTGAACTCTCATCACGGTCAGATAACTGCAGGATCCGGTGATCCACACCCATAGTCAGCTTCTTTCCGCAGACCGGGCAGATACCGTTATACATCTCTGCTTCTTTCGGGCTCAGGCACACGCCGCACTTCCGGTGCCCGTCGAAATGATATTTTCCCTCTTCCGGAAAAAATTCAATCGTCCCTTCAAGACCTTTTCCGTTCTGCACTGCATCCCACAATCCTTGATAGGAAAGCTCTATATCCAGAAGATCCGCTTCCCTTCCCAGCTTCGACGGTGAATGTGCATCCGAATGGGACACCAGCTGATATCCATCCAGCGCCGAAATCTGCCAGTTCATCACTGGATCTGAGGACAGTCCGGTTTCCAGTGCATGAATGTACGGAGTCAGATCCTCAAAGCACTCTTCCATGGTATCAAAGCCGGAAAAAGCCCCGAAAAGGGAGAAATGGGGCGTCCAGATGTGGGCGGGGATCAACATAGCCTGGGGACAGACTTCCAGGGTCAATTCCAACAGATCGTGGCTGGAGATCCCCAGAATGGGCCTGCCGTCCGAATGGAGGTTCCCCACCAATTCCAGCCGGTCTGCCAGGCGGTCCGCCGCTTCCAGGCTTGGAAGCAGGATCAGGTTGTGGACCTTTCTGGTTTTTCCGCCCTGCTTATAAATGGAGCTGATCTCCCCTGTGACGAGAAACCGAGGCTCTACTGGCTCCCCGGCCACTTGGCAGGGCAGGCGGAATTCCTCCCTCAGCCGGTAAAGGCCCTCTTCCGCTGGAACAAGCTGCTGCCGAAGCTCCTGGCGCCAAGCGGGATGGGTGAAATCCCCGGTCCCCACCAGGGTGATCCCCTTTTTCCTGGCCCACAGATCCAAATGGGGCAGGTCGCAGTCACGGCTGGTGGCTCTGGAATAGCGGGAATGAATGTGCAGGTCGGCGTAAAACATAGGGTCCCTCCTGGAGCGTTTTCCCCATTATAGGACGTTTTCCCTTCCCGCGCAACGGTGGGATTTTCTTCCCATTTCCTTGTCAGCTTTTCCGGGCCAGTGTATAATGGTGCCAGAAAGGCTGGGCGGGCCGTCTGCTTTTTGAAAAGGCGGGCCCTGCCACGCCGCAAGGAGGGGATTTCTGTGGAACGATTTACCTATCTTTCCTCCCCTGTGGGGACACTGACGCTTACGGAAGAGGAAGGCGCATTGACCGGGCTTTACTTCGGGCAGCTCTCCCGCCAGGGGCAGGAGGTGCTTTCTCCTGTTTTGGAGGAAACAGCCCGGCAGCTTTCGGAATACTTTTCCGGGAAGCGGCGGGAATTTTCCCTCCCCCTGTCTCCCAAGGGCACGGAATTTCAACTGCGGGTGTGGCGCGCTTTGGAGACCATCCCTTATGGGGAGACCCGCTCCTATGGGGACATGGCCCGGCTCATCGGCTCTCCCAAGGCCTGCCGGGCAGTGGGTATGGCCAACCACCGGAATCCCATTTCCATCATTGTGCCCTGCCATCGGGTGGTGGGGGCAAACGGAAGTCTTACAGGCTACGGCGGGGGCTTGGACGCCAAGCGCTTCCTTTTAGACCTGGAGCAGCAGAACCGCGCCCTGTAGAAAACAACATAAGAGGGTTCTACCATTCACACTTTCTGTCCGTCCGGAACCCAGCGACATTTACCTGCCGGGAGGCCTTTGGCTTCCCGGTTTTTTTGCGCCTGGAAAAATCCTTTTGCTCCTCTTGCCTTTGGTGGGGAGATGTGCTACAGTGATGCCAGAATCTGCCCCAAAGACGTGTGACGGGGTATTAAGAAAGGATGTTTTTCTATGAAAAGAGCGTTTGTTTCCCTGACCCACTTTCATACCGGGAGGGACTTTGCCCGCTAAGGGACGCCCTCCCCGGATACACGAGGAGGAACTCTTTTGAAAACCAATTTGAAAAAACTGCTGTCGTTCTACAAACCTTATAAAGGGCTTTTCGCCGCGGACTTAATCTGTTCCCTGCTGGCGGCGGCCATTGGGCTGATTCTTCCCCTGGGGGCGGGGTATATCACCGACACGGTGCTCACCGGCTCCCCTGCCCCGGAAAAGATTCTGCAAGTAGGGGGAATCTTGTTTGCCCTGGTGCTGGTCCGGGCCTGGTGCAGTTACTTTATGGACTACCGGGGCCACGCCATGGGAGCCTGTATGGAACGGGATATGCGGGCCCAGCTGTTCCGCCACTGCGAACGGCTGTCCTTCGCCTATTTCGACGATCACCCGGTGGGGGAGCTCATGTCCCGCCTGACCAACGACTCCCTGGCTCTGGCGGAATTTTTCCACCACGTGCCCGAGGACCTGTTGGTAAACGCGGTGAAGTTTCTAGGCGCTCTTCTGATTCTCTGGAACATCCACTGGCAGATGACGCTGGTCATTCTGGCGTTTCTCCCCTTTATGTTGGTATACACCCTGTTCTTCAACAAAAAGATGGCGGCCGCTCTGCGCCAGGGGCGGAAAGACATGGGGGAGATCAACGCCCAGGCAGAGGATTCCCTTTCCGCCATCCGCATGGTGCAGTCCTTTGGAAACGAGGAGCTGGAAGCCCAAAAATTTGACCGCCTCAACCAGCAATTCTTAAAAAGCCGGAAAGCGGGCTATCGTGGCGAAGCCCTGTGCTTTGGCGGGATGGACGCTTTTTCCAGCCTGATTCCCATTGCGGTGGTGGTGTTCGGCGGTCTTTCCATTTTACAGGGCTCGCTGAAGCTGTCCGATCTGGTGGTGTTCCTGCTGTACGTCAGCTATTTCACCCAGCCCATCCAAAGCCTGGTAAACACTTCCCGGCTGATTCAGGAAGGCCGCACCGGGTTCCGGCGGTTTTTGGAGATTCTGGACACCCAGCCGGACATCCAGGACGCCCCGGGGGCAGTGGACTTGCCCCGTGTGCGGGGAGAGATTCAATTTTCCCATGTGGATTTCCGCTACGGCGAAGGGGACGCGGTTTTCCGGGACCTGAACCTACAGGTCCACGCCGGGGAATACGTGGCCCTGGTGGGGGCTTCCGGAGTGGGAAAAACCACCCTTTGCTCCCTGATTCCCCGCTTTTACGACGTGGAGTCCGGGGAGATCACCGTGGACGGGGTACCGGTGAAAAAGGCCACCCTCCGCTCTCTGCGGGAAAATGTGGGGGTGGTGCAGCAGGAAGTGGATCTGTTCACCGGGTCCGTGGCGGAAAACATCGGGTTTGGCAGGCCCGGCGCTTCTCTGGAAGAGATCAAGGCCGCTGCCCGGCAAGCCGGGGCCGAAGAATTTATCCTGCGGCTGCCCCAGGGGTATGACACGGACATTGGCCCACGGGGTGTGAAACTTTCCGGCGGCCAGCGGCAGCGGTTGTCCATTGCCAGAGCCTTTTTGAAAGACCCACCCATCCTGATTTTGGACGAAGCCACCAGCGCTTTGGATTCTCAAAGCGAACGGGTGGTACAGCGCTCCTTGGAAGATCTTGCTCGCCACCGCACCACCCTGGTGATCGCCCACCGGCTTTCCACCATTCAAGGGGCGGGACGGATCTTGGTCCTGGATGAAAAGGGCATCTGCGAAGAAGGCACCCATGAAAGCCTGATGGCCAAAGGCGGCGTTTACGCTTCCTTGTACCAGGCTTCTTTCCAGGCGTAAGCTTTTGGAAAGAAACTGTGATTTTGAAAAAGGGTTCGGGATTTTCCCGGGCCCTTTTTCCTCTTTGTGAAAAACCCTCCTAATTCGAAAAAATTTCTTTGTGAAAATGTGAAAATCCGCTTCTTATAGTTGCGATTTCAACTAATTTGTGCTAAGCTTAAAAAGCCTGAGAGAAGAATGCTGTGAAGGAAGCATACCGGTTTTGGCTGCCGGGAGAAGTTGTGAAAGGAAGTCCGCTATGAAAGTGATTCTCCACTATATCAAGCCCTTCATTCCCAGGATGAGCCTGGGAATCTTCATCAAGTTTATCGGCGCTGTTATGGAACTGTTCCTGCCCTGGATTCTGTCCTACCTGGTGGACGACATTGTCCCCCTGCGGGACATGGGATTGATCCTTCTGTGGGGCGGCGCCATGATCCTGGCCTCTGTGCTTTCTCTGGTGACCAACATCGTGGCCAACCGGATGGCCGCTTGGGTAGCCCAGCACACCACTCAGGCCCTGCGCCATGACCTATTTAAGAAAATTTCCTACTTATCCTGTTCCCAGATCGACGACTATTCCATCCCCTCTTTGGAATCCCGTCTGACCAGCGACACCTACAACGTCCACCAGATGATCGGCATGATGCAGCGCATGGGCGTGCGGGCACCGATTTTGCTTTTGGGCGGCATCCTCATCACCCTGACCCTGGACCCGGTACTCACTCTGGTGCTGGTATGCACCCTGCCTTTCCTGGCCATTTTGGTTTACTGCGTATCGAAAAAAGGCATTCCCCTGTATGTCTCCTTACAGCAAGGGGTGGACGCCATGGTCCGCACGGTGCGGGAAAATATCTCCGGCATCCGGGTCATCAAGGCACTTTCCAAAACCGAATTTGAAAAAGAACATTTTGCCAACGTCAACGGGGAACTGGTCCGCCGGGAGAAAAAGGCCGGCATCACCATGGCCCTGACAAACCCCATGATGAACCTGCTTTTGAACGTGGGCCTGACTCTGGTCATTGTGGTGGGCGCTTTCCGGGTGAACGCCGGACTTTCCCAAGCGGGCAAGATCATTGCGTTCCTCAGCTATTTCACCATCATTTTGAACGCCATGATGGCCATCACCCGTATTTTTGTCATGTGTTCCAAGGGTATCGCTTCCGGTTCCCGTATCCAAGAGGTTCTTGCCACCCCGGAGGACCTGCTGGTCACCCCGGTGGAGCCGGTAGAGACCCCCTACCATGTGGTGTTTGACCACGTATCCTTCTCCTACAGCAAAACCGAACCCAGCGTGGAGAACATCAGCTTCCGGCTGAAACCCGGAGAGACGCTGGGCATTATCGGCGCCACAGGCTGCGGCAAGTCCACCTTGATGGCGCTGCTCATGCGGCTTTATGACGCGGACAGCGGTTTGATCCAGATCGGCGGGCGGAAACTTTCCTCCATCCCCCTGGACGAACTGCATCAGAAATTCGGCGTGGTATTCCAGAACGACGTGCTGTTCGCCGACACCATCTATGAAAACATCGACTTCGGGCGCCATCTGCCCCCCGAAGAGATCGAAAAAGCCGCCCGGTGCGCCCAGGCAATGGAATTCATTTCCGCCCTGCCCGACGGCTTACAGCATATGCTCACCGCCAAAGGCACCAACCTGAGCGGCGGTCAGAAACAGCGGGTCCTAGTTGCCAGAGCTTTGGCCGGGTCCCCGGAGATTTTGATCCTGGACGACTCTTCCTCCGCGTTGGACTACCGCACGGACGCCGCACTGCGCAAAGCGCTCCGTGAAGAATATCAGGGGATCACCACCATCATCATCGCCCAGCGCATCAGCTCCATCCTCCATGCCGACCATATCCTGGTGCTGGAAGAGGGCAAAGAGTTGGGCTACGGCGACCACGCCCACCTGCTGAAAACCTGCCAGGTGTACCAAGAAATCGCCAAATCGCAGATGGGGGACCAGAGCGCCAGTGGCGCTCGGTTGGTCCCGACCGAGCCGGAAGGCGAGAACGGGTCGCCGGTGGCGACCGTTCCGGACCGGTCTTCGCTCCGCTCCGGTCCGTCCAATGCGCGTCCCACCGGGACGCTGGACCCGAGCCTGGAGGCGAGACCCAGAGCATCCGAAAACACCGAGCCGGGAGGCGAGACCCGGGTCGCCGGTGGCGACCGTTCCGGACCGGTCTCCGCTCCGCTTCGGTCGGTTCAGGACGCGTCCCACCGGGACGCTGAACCCGAGTCGGAAGGAGAAAACGGGTCGCCGGTGGCGACCAGAACGCTGGACCCGGGCCGGAAAACGAGAATCCCATCGTCAAAAAAAGCTGTCTCACGTCAACCGTCCCAGAAGGAGGTGGTCTAAATGCCTAGAGGTCCCAGAGGTCCCATCGAAAAGCCCAAGGACCGGAAAAAGGTGCTTCTGCGGCTTTGGACCTACATCTACGCCCACAAATGGATGGCTCTTGCCGCTGTCCTTCTCACCGTATCCAGCAACTTTCTGGCCTTGTTGGGCCCCATGCTTTCCGGTAAGGCCATTGACGCCATCGGTCTGGAGCCCGGCGGCACAGACTTCCCACAGGTGTTTTTCTACTGCGTGCTGATGGTCATTTTCTACGCGGTGTCCTCCCTTCTATCCTACATCCTGTCCATCCTCATGATCCAGCTCAGCCAGAAGATCGTGTTCCAGATGCGCCAGCAGGTGTTCGACCGCCTTACCGAATTGCCGGTGCGCTACTTTGACAGCCATCAGACCGGCGACATTGTCAGCCGCATTTCCTACGACATCGACACGGTGAACGCTTCTTTGTCCAACGACCTTTTGCAGATCGCTGCCAGCGTCATCACCGTGCTGGGCTCCCTGATCATGATGATCGTCATTTCCCCAGTGCTGGTGTTGGTTTTCGCCATCACCATCCCCATGTCCATTGGGTTTACCCGGTACATGACCAAGAAAGTCCGCCCCCTGTTCCACCAGCGTTCCGTAAAGCTGGGCGAGCTCAACGGCTTTGTGGAAGAAATTATCACCGGGCAAAAGACCACCAAGGCATATCACCAGGAGGAGACCATGGTCTCCCGGTTCGACAAGCGGAATGACGCCGCAGTGGACGCCTACTACAACGCCGATTACTACGGCGGCATGACCGGCCCCTCCGTGAACTTTATCAACAACCTGTCCCTGGCCTTTGTGAGCATCTTCGGGGCAATCCTGTTCCTGTGGGGCCATCTTTCCATCGGCAACCTGTCCTCCTTCGTGCTGTACTCCCGGAAATTTTCCGGCCCCATCAACGAAGTGGCAAACATCATCAGCGAATTGCAGTCTGCCTGCGCCGCTGCCGAGCGTGTTTTCCGTTTGATCGACGAAGAACCCGAACCCGCGGACGCTCCCGACGCGATCACTGTGGACAAAGTGGAAGGGGAAGTGGCCATGGATCATGTGAAGTTCGGCTACGACCCGGGCAAGACCATCATCCACGACCTGAGCTTTTCCGCTCCTCCCGGCAGCCTGACCGCCATTGTAGGCCCCACCGGCGCGGGAAAGACCACCTTGATCAATCTGCTCATGCGCTTTTATGATCCGGATTCCGGCGCCATCACATTGGACGGCCAGAACATCCAGGGCATCACTCGGAAGAGCCTGCGGCTGTCCTACGCCATGGTGCTGCAGGACACTTGGCTGTTTACCGGCACCATTTTCGAGAATCTGGCTTACGGCAAAAAGGACGCCCGCCTGGAAGACGTACAGGCCGCGGCCAAAGCCGCCAGGATTCACCGGTACATCATGGGCCTGCCCAAAGGCTACGACACCATTCTGGACGAAAACGGCATGAACATTTCCCAGGGCCAGAAACAGCTTTTGACCATTGCCAGAGCTATGCTGCTGGACGCCAAAATGCTGATTCTGGACGAAGCCACTTCCAACGTGGACACCCGGACGGAGATCCAGATCCAGGCGGCCATGCGGGAGCTGATGAAAGGCAAGACCTGCTTTGTGATCGCCCACCGGCTTTCCACCATTCAAAACGCCGACCGCATTTTGGTGGTGCGGGATGGGGATATTGTGGAGCAGGGCACACACGACAGCTTGATGGCAAAACAAGGGTTTTACGCCTCGCTGTACAATTCTCAATTCCAATAAAACCAATGGGGATGTCTTTTCCCCTTTCATTGACAAAATCCGGCCGCTGTGGGAAAATAATCCCAGCGGCCGGATGGCTTTTTTCCGGCACATCCATTTGGAAAGGGGCAACTGCTGTGAAAAAATTATCCAAACCCGTAAAAGGCATTTTCTTCGACCTGGGCTGGACCCTGGTCTATCCCCCCAGCGGAGACTGGGAATTCACCCAATTTGCCAAAGAACTGTTTCACTGGGACGTCTATTCCTCCCTGCCCCAAGAACGACTGAAAGCTGCCAGAAACACCGCCAACGACTACTTCATCTCCCGGCACAAGCTTTCCACCCTTGAGGAAGAATACGACCAATTCTCTCATTACTACACCATCTTCGCGGAAAATCTGCCGGAACTGGGCGTCACACCGGAAGATATTCAGGCCATCACCAAAGAGAAGGTTTATCAGTCGGGAAACACCTACCGGCTGTTTGACGATACCATCCAGACACTGGAAGCATTGAAGGGCAACTACAAACTGGGCATCATCTCCGACACTTGGCCTTCCATTGTACCGGTCATGGACGACCTGGGGCTGCCCCCCTATTTTGACACCATCACCTACAGCTTCCAGGTGGGCTGCTTCAAACCCGACCCCCGGATGTTCCAAGACGCCCTTTCCAAAATGGGCCTGCCTCCGGAAGAGTGCGTTTTCATTGACGACACCTTGAAAAATCTCCGGGGCGCCCAGGCAGCCGGCATTCAGCCGGTGCTCATCACCGCCAAGCCCGACGCGGAAGAGTGTCCGGAAGACATGGCCTCTATCAGCAAGATCTCCGAACTTTTGGAACTGCTGAAATAAGAGCCGGGAGAAATTTTAGGGACAAACGCAGGGAATATAGAAGGAGGGAACTTCCATGGACCAGAAAACATATCAGGATTACGTGAACATTTTAAAGGAAGAGCTGGTGCCCGCCATGGGCTGCACAGAGCCCATCGCCATTGCCTACGCTGCCGCCGTTGCCAGAAAGACTCTGGGTCAAGTGGCACAGCGCATGGAAGTGGAGGCCAGCGGAAACATTATCAAAAACGTGAAAAGCGTTTTTGTGCCCGGCACCGGCGGGCTGAGGGGCATCCCCGCAGCCGCGGCGGCAGGCATGGCCGCTGGGGACCCGGATTTGGAATTGGAGGTCCTTTCCCGTGTGGGGGAACCGGAAAAGAAAGCCATCCAGGATTATTTGGAGGCCACTCCCATTGCGGTAAAGCTGGCCGATTCCCCCTTTATATTTGACATCACCATCCGGGCTTGGGCAGGGGAGGACTCCGCCCTGGTGCGGATCGTCAACTACCACACCAACATTGTGCGCATTGAGAAAAACGGGGAAACCCTGCGGGAAGTGGAAGCCCAAGCTGCTCAGGAAGAGGGGCTGACGGACAAATCCGTGCTTTCCGTGGAAGGAATTCTGGAATTTGCCCGGGAAGCTCAGTTGGCCGACGTGGAAGAAACCATCGGCCGGCAGATCCGCTACAACACCGCCATTGCCCAAGAAGGGCTCCGGGGGGATTACGGCGCCAACATTGGCCGGGTGCTGCTTTCCACCTACGGGGACGATGTGAAGATCCGGGCCAGGGCCATGGCTGCCGCCGGTTCCGACGCCCGGATGAACGGCTGCGGCCTGCCGGTGGTGATCGTCTCCGGCAGCGGAAACCAGGGTCTTACCGCTTCCCTGCCTGTGATCGAATACGCCAAAGAGCTGGGCGTGGACCAGGAGACCCTCTACCGGGCCCTGCTGGTCAGCGATTTGATCACCATCCATCTGAAATCGGAGATCGGACGGCTTTCCGCCTACTGCGGGGCTGTCAGCGCGGGCTGCGGCAGCGGCGCCGGAGTGGCGTATCTGTACGGCCGTGACAAGAGCCCCAAGGAACTTCTTCGGGACGTTTCCCACACCATTGTCAACGCTCTGGCAGTGACCTCCGGCATTGTGTGCGACGGCGCCAAGGCCTCCTGCGCGGCCAAGATCTCTTCCGCCGTGGATGCCGGCTTGCTGGGCTTTTACATGTATCAAAACGGCCAGCAGTTCCGGGGCGGCGACGGCATTGTCTCCAAGGGCGTGGAGGAAACCATCCGGAACATTGGCCTGTTGGCCACCGAAGGCATGCGGGAAACCGATCGGGAGATTCTGGACATCATGACCACCCGCTGCTAAAGTTTTCAGTCAAAAATTTTTCCTTTCCTCACCTTCTCATCACAAAAGGCGTCTATTATATGTACTATGTAGAGAGGGAGGCTTGCAGCCGCCCCCGATTGGCGAATTTTGACGAAGCTTGTAGAATTCGCTCTACTGATTCATCGCCAGGAAGGGGGACTTTCTATGTTCCAGCTTTTCCACCCCAAAAAATCCGTGAAACCTAGGCCAAAAAAACAGCTTCCCTGGAAGGCAAAATACGCCTTGCCTCTGTTGCTGGGATGCGGCGTTCTCCTCACACTGACGCTCACCATCCATCTGGCCACCGCCAAAAAGGTTGCCCCGGAGAAAGACACTTCTTCCCTGGCTGCGTCATCCGCCTCCACCCAGGCTGAGGACAGTCAGGCAGACCAGCCCGCAACGGCGGCCTATACGCAGGATGCCGCCCCGGAGGGGGACGGACTTTCCATGGAAGGGAATCAAACTCGCACCCAAGAGGACGTGACCGCCGCTTTAAACAACCTGCGGGAAACCTTTCCAGAGGGAGCCTATTGGAACCACATGGGTGTGGAGGACTGGGATGAATTTACCGTGACGGACACACCCTGCCAACACGACATCTACTGGGACACCTATTGCAACACCTATTCCGGTGGGATTCAAGACCTGTTCCCCCAATTCCAGCCCATGGAACAATGCCTGGGCTTTGCGGCATTGATCAGCGACCTGGTGTTTGGGGTGGACGCGCCGGTGGATGTTTTCACCGATTACACGGCCCTGCGGCCAGGGGATCACATCCGGCTGCAAGAGACGGAACACTCTATGATAGTACTGACGGTGGAAGACGAGGGAATCACCGTGGTGGAATGCAACAGCGATTATGAACACTGCCGTATTTCCTGGGACCGTTTCCTCAGTTGGGATGAATTGGCCGCCTACAGTTACGAAATGGAGTGTATCACCCGCTACGGGACAGAATGACACCGGCTTTCCGGAGGGAAGCTTCCCATTTCCGGTTTTATGTTTCCCAATTTGTAAGAAATTCCCCTTCTCCCGCCATCTAATCAGCAGGATTTGAAAGGAGGAATTGCCCATGGAACCTCACCGCACTGGCGGGCGCTCCCGCCCCCCAGATAACCGCCCTGGCTGCGCTCCAGGCACACCATGTCGAATTCCTCGGTCATGCCGTAGCGTATCTTTTTGGGGGACTGATCGGCGCTGTCTGCTTGCTGGCGCTGATTTTCTTATGTTCCAAGCTGGGGTGGACCTCCGCTGGGGCCGAGGAACAAAAGGACCCTGAAGGAACCACCCCTTCTCTTTCCATTTCGGTCCAGGGCGGGGACGGAAGCTCTTCCCAGGAAACATCCCCAGACCAGGCCGCTCCTTGGAATCTTCGCCTGGTAAACCCGGACCACCCTCTGCCGGAGGGTTTCTCCGTGGAGGTGACGAATGTTTGGGACTGCCAATTTGACAGCCGGGCGGCGGACGCTCTTTCCCAAATGCTGGACGACATGACAGCCCAGGGGCTTTCCCCGCTGGTATGCTCTTCCTTCCGCACTTGGGATGACCAGAACACCTTACACCGGGAAGAAGTGGAGGGCTACCTGGAAAAAGGATATTCCCAAGAGGAGGCGGAGAAAGAAGCTTCCCGCTGGGTGGTGCCCGCGGGCACCAGCGAACACCAGTCGGGCCTTGCGGCGGACATTGTGTCTTCTTCACACCAGCTTCTGGACCAGGAACAGGAAAACACCCCGGAACAGAAATGGCTCATGGAACACGGCTGGGAATACGGGTTTATACTCCGGTATCCCCAGGACAAAGCGTCTCTCACCGGCGTGGGGTACGAGCCCTGGCATTACCGCTATGTGGGCAAAGAAGCTGCCCAGGAAATCACCCAACAGGGGCTATGCCTGGAAGAATACTGGGCTGCCCATTATTCCCGGAACGGGGACTGAACAAAGGGACAAAAAGGAGCTGTGGCTTGTGCCACAGCTCCTTTTTTTGCTTTGGGGACAGCAATGCCTGCCCGGCAGATGCTTACTCCCCGCCCTTTAAAACGGCGTTTATTTTTTCCCCGGCCTGGGCCACGCTGTCCTCATCGGGAAGGATCACATACAGCTCCGCTCCGGGCATGGAATAGGTTTCCCGGTATGCGCTCTGACCGCTGGTGGTATAGGTGGTGATATTCCAATTTCCCGAAAGTGCAGGGGCCAAGGTCATGATCTGCGCCCGGGGAAGATTGGTCTCAAAGTTCCCCTCCACCGCGTCCAACACCTGGGACAGATTTTCCAGCAGCGCGGGAGAGGCGGCTTTTTCCACCACCGCCCGGATGACTTCCATCTGGTTTTTGGCCCGCTGGTAATCCCCTTCCGGGAAGCTCATTCGCTCCCGGGCAAAGGCCAGGGCTTCGATGCCGGTAAGCTGGTTGTATCCTTCCTGATAGGTGCGGATATTCTCCACGGTAAACTCCCGGTCAGAATACACCGACACCCCTCCCAGGGCGTCGATCACCTGGACGAATCCGGTGAAATTCATGCGCAAATAGTAGCTGATCTCCACCCCGTACAGGGTTTCCAGCGCATCCACCGAGGCTTCCACCCCATAGATCCCCGCATGGGTCAATTTGTCCTTTGCCCCGCCTGTCTGGGAAAAGGTCACGTAGAAATCCCGGGGTGTGGCCACCAGAAGCAACTCCTTAGTGCGGGTATTCACCGCCGCCAGGATATTCACGTCGCTCCGGGACAGAGTGGACACGTCCCCAAATGTGTCGCTGCCGCTGAGATACAGCAGAAAACTTTCCGGTGTGCCTTCCGGCGCGGTGATCTCGTTGTCCGCTTCCTCTTCCGGCAGCGTTATAGAGCCCACTTTCCGCATGCCGTCGGTGGTCCATTCATATCCACGGGCATCCGCCAGGCTCTTTTGATAGGCCTCTTCCAACAGCACCGCCTGGCTTTCCCCTTTCCCCAGGGCGTCCGCCAAGGCAAACACGGTGGGAAAGTCTTTCCAGGCGGGGGAGTTTCCCAGCTCCTCCCCCAACCGGGCAAATCCCTGATCCCCGTCCCGTTCCAGCCCACCGTAGGAATATCCTACCGTATCTTTCAGCTCCTGGGCCGGATCATC
>OLOH01001428.1_pt1 | contig 13614 bp, 15 predicted proteins | sample 1673221 | NCBI WGS metagenome assembly OLOH01 (sample SAMEA3136767, study PRJEB25190) | human gut metagenome
CTATGCACAGACACACCAAAAGACGGTAGAGGTGCCTGTCGAGAAAAAAGTGCCTTATGAGAAATGCGATAACTGTGACCGTACTGCTTATCAGAAAGCAAAAGAAAAATGCGATAATCGAAAAATTCAGTTGGAGAAAAAATATAAACAAATGACAACAGGTTATGAAAGCCTTATGTTCCTGTTGGCATGGTACAGCATAGCAACTACACTGTTCACAGCTATCCTTTCTCCGGTTTTTCTTAACGACTGTATCACCTTTTTCGGTACGATTGGTAAAGGAATCATAAACCTGTTTCGAGAATTTGTTACAGGAGCAGATTCTTTCGGACAGTTAAGCAATGGAATCTCAAACAGTATCGTTTCCGGGATTGTGTACTGGCTGATCGCGGCTATTGTTATGGGAATTTTATTCATTATAACGGGATTCCTGATAATTGGGATTGGCTATCAGGTGGGAAAAATCTACCGGAAATATTGTTGGGATATCATCAGCATTATGGTGGCAATAATGAGTACAGCTATCGTAATCTACTTTGGCGAATGGATAAAATCTGTCATTCCGATAAACCTCATTGTACTGTTACTACTTGTATATGTGGTCTATATTGGAATTCGATGTTATGTAAAAGACTGGCGAGAAGAGCGGGGATATTATTAAGAAAAACACAGGGAGATGTCTTTATCTTCCTGTGTTAAAAATGAAGCATTGATTATTTTTATATGAGAGGGATTATCGGACAGACCTATATCGTGTTACAAAGTGTTGTAAAGCCTGCAATTTCGTGATTTTTAAAATTGACCGTTTTATAGAATACTATAAAAAATAATTCAAACCAAGTCTTTTATTTTTTAAAAGCGTGATATATATTAAGTGTATACAAAAACATGCGCATTCTTTTAAAGTCGTCTATAAATCTTAAATTCCTCAAGAAAGGAGGAAAATCATGAAAAAAGAGTATTGGGCGTTATTAGTTTTTGTGTTAATAATAGTATTGCAGTGGATTGGATTAGGATTTCATGGTCAAATAAGGTTTATTTTTTTGATAATTATATTAGTTCTAATTGTTTTATTGGCAATATTATTACGGAAATAGTAAAAGTGAATAGCGAGGTGATTGGATGAAAAAGTTAATTGCATCAGTTTTGACATTAGTTTGTATTCTTACTTTGGCAAGGTGTGGAAAATCAGATAGTGGTGACTACCCTGCAACTATAATGGTAAATGGTACTAACTACTATTCCACTGATCATGCTGTTCCTGTTGAAGTGGACGAGAGTGTTATTCAATATACTACTTCTTATGCAGAAAACGGCATACCTCAAAAAGATGGCGAAGCCAATTTCAACAGAGATTTAGGAACACCTTATGCAGTTATTGAGGATGACAGGGTAGTTGTCCTTATAGATAACGAGTGGATAGAGTTCAAAGCGAAGTAAGATAACTTCAAGTCTGATGAAGAGCGCGAAGCGTGAAAGAAAATACAGAAACAGTCAGATTCTATCCTGAATTTCTATAAAAATTGATTCAGTTAAGAAAAAACTGCCGGTTATTGCAAATGGAACCATTTACTCTGATGGAAAAGTAGATGGAACGTTGAGACCATACGAGTGCAAGGTGATGCGTTCCATCTAGAGAGTATAAATTATGTAGAGAAAGAATCGATTGAGTTAGGATAAGAAATTCAACTTCAACTGAAATTAAACTGTATGAAGCTATTCCTGCGTCTTCTTCCCCTTGCAAAGAATAAATAACATGATTAAGAGAACAAGTGGAAAGATAAGACCTATCCCCATTCCAACACGGATATTATTATCAGAATTCTGGGTAACATAACCTACAATACCAGGTCCAATGCTGCCTCCCAAATCGCCGGCCATGGCGAGCAATGCAAACATTGCGGTTCCACCGGCCGGCATTTTTTTAGATGTAATACTAATCGTTCCAGGCCACATGATTCCAACCGAAAATCCACATACAATACAACCGGTTAACCCGATTACCGGATTCGATGATAATGTAGTTAAAAGATAACAGATCACACAGAGAATTCCGGAACCTGTCATAAACTTCATCAAATCCATTTTTTCACCATATTTTCCAAAAATCAGGCGACTTATTCCCATTGTAATTGCAAACATGCAAGGTCCAATCAAATCCCCAAAAGTTTTAGAAAGTCCCAGTGCAGCTTCGGCATAGGCTGATGCCCATTGTGCCATAGCCAATTCAGATGCTCCTGAACAAATCATCAGGCAGATTGCCAGCCAGACAACAGGAGTTCGGAATAACTGTCTGACGCCCATTCCATTTCCGTCATTTACTAAATGTTCTGTCGGACAAGTTGCGAAATTATATATATTAATCGCCGGAATAAGTGCCCACATGACTGCCAGCCATTTCCAACTATTCATCCCGAACAGGAAGAAAAATAAGCTCGAAATCAGTATGGTGGCTGCCGCACCCCAACAGTAAAAGGAGTGAAGCAGGCTCATAGTTGCTTCTTTATTTTTAAACGGGCATGCTTCGATGATAGGACTGCAGAGAACTTCGATCAATCCACTCCCCACAGCATAGATAATTACACTTATAATAATTCCGGTAAAAGGATTCGGTAACAGATCAGGAAGAAATGCAAGTCCAACTAATCCGGCAGCAGCGCATATTTCAGAAGTTACGATACATACACGATAACCGATTCGATCTACAAACTTCGCACAAAATAAGTCGACTAAAAGCTGTGTGAAGAAAAAGAATGTAGATATTAAAGCAATGTTACCCAATGAAATATCATAATCATTGTGAAATTTTAAAAATAATAGTGGTGCGAAATTTGCGGATATCGCCTGAGTGACGAATCCCAGATAACATGCCACTTTTGTTTTTTGATAATCTGGCATAACAGAAAACTCCTTTGTTCTTTTTATACCGTATTATATATTAGATAACAAGAAAAAACATTGACTTATATTGCATAAATATTGTATTATATCGTAAATCCAATAAAAAGGTTGTTGTGAGGAAAGATATGGCACAAAATAAAATTGTAACAGATGAGAATTTAATGGAATCAGCAAAACATGGGACGGACAGTTATCCGTTTAAATGCTATTTTGAAAAGTTATCACAATTTGATTTTCATTGCATTGACTGGCATTGGCATACAGAATGGGAATTTGTATATGTTGAATCCGGAAACATGACGGTATGTGTTGGTGAATCGATGTTTTCACTATCAGAGGGGAATGGTATTTTTATAAATTCAAAGATTTTGCACAAATTTTATTCCAGTGATGAAACTGTCATCCCCAATTTCCTTTGTATGCCGTCCTTTCTTGCGCCGAAAAATAGTTTGATCTATCAAAAATATATTCAACCGATTGTTTCATCATCGTTGTCATACTTGATCTTAAACGGGGAGAAGTTATGGCAAGGAGAGACATTAGAAATTATGAAGCAAATATTTTCTGCACAGGATAGAGAAGTTGATGGTGAGCTGCTTACATCAGTTCTTATGCAGAAATTATGGCTGATCATTTATGAAAATATTGACAAAACGTGTATGGAAGAGCAAGTGGACGATTCCGGTTCAGTTCAGGCACGCTTGCAGCTTATGATGCAGTTTTTGCACCAGAATTATGCAGAAGATATTTCTTTGGAGGAAATTGCCTGTTATGCTAATATTAGTAAAAGTACGGTGTTGAATCTTTTTAATAGATTTTTACATATCACTCCGATTAATTATTTGATCGGTTACCGGCTGAAGAAGGCAGCATTGTTGATTAAAAATACAGAGAAAAAAATCAATACGATTTCTTACGAGACAGGGTTCCATAATGTAGATTATTTTTGTAGAGTATTTAAAAAGAGTTATAAAATGACTCCAACAGAATATAGAAAAAGTAAAAATTCAACAGTACAATAAAGTTAGACCAGAAGAGGAAAATGACATTATGATAATTAGAAAATATACAGAAAAAGATATTTCCGAGATGGTTCGCATCTGGAATGAAGTAGTAGAAGATGGTGAAGCATTTCCACAGGAAGAGTTCCTGGATGATAAGACAGGGGAAGAATTCTTTGCATCACAGACTTATTGTGGCGTTGCAGATAACGACGGGAAAATTGTAGGACTTTACATTTTGCATCCGAATAACATCGGTCGCTGTGGCCACCTTGCAAATGCAAGTTATGCAGTGGATTCAACTTACAGAGGACAACATATCGGTGAGAAACTTGTAAGTGACTGCCTTGTACAGGCAAAGCTGCATGACTTTAAGATTTTACAGTTCAATGCAGTGGTAGAAAATAATGTTCACGCACGTCATTTGTACGAGAGATTAGGATTTGTGCAGATTGGAACTGTACCGAATGGATTCCGTATGAAAGATGGGACATATCAGAATATTTGTTTGTATTATAAGGAAGTGTAATAATAAACAAATATTGACAATATAAAGATACGAGGAAAATGAAATGAACATACAGATTTTTGGAACTAAGAAATGCAATAACACCAAGAAAGCAGAGCGGTTTTTCAAAGAACGTGGAATCAAATTTCAGTTCATTGATATGAAAGAAAAAGGTATGAGTAAGGGTGAATTCAATTCAGTTGCTCAGGTGAATGGTGGATTAGAAAATATGATCAACTGGGAAGGAAAAGACAAAGATCTTCTTGCTCTCATTAAGTATATTGCAGATGAAGATAAGCTTGAAAAAGTGCTTGAAAATCCGCAGGTAATAAAAACTCCGGTTGTCAGAAATGGAAAGCAATCCACACTTGGTTATCAGCCGGATGTCTGGAAAGCGTGGAAATAAGAAAGGTAAAGGATAAATTATTATGATTTATACAGTAAAGAGAATCGATGAAGATTTAGATTTTGGTTGCGAAGAACGAGCCAAAGACGCTCCGGTTATGGCAGTGGTTACACTTGTAGATTCATCCGGAGAAGAATTGAGGGTGAAAGCAGAGGATGCCCTGCTTTATAAAAACAATATCAATGAAGGAGACAAGGTTTGTTACGATAAAAATGATCCGGATTCCGTTATTAGCCATATATAGATGGAAAGTGTGGAAATGACGATGTAAATATTTGTTGATGCAGACACCTGTCCAGTGGTTAGCATAGTTAAAAAATGCAAAAAAGCAGTTGCAGATCTGGGGCGTATTCTTTTAGTGCATAAGCATCAAAATAGTGTTATAATCACAAAAGCGCCTGGGAAAATGGACGCAGAAAATTATATTTATCACAAGGAGGCAATCACGATGGATTTCTACAAGAGAGCACTTGAATTAAAAGACGAAACAGTAGCAGACAGAAGATACATTCATCAGAATGCAGAGACAGGACTTGAGCTTCCGAAGACGAAAGCTTATGTGATGGATAAGTTGAAAGAGTATGGTCTGGATCCGGTTGAATGCGGAGAGGGAGTTACGGCAACGCTTGGAAATGGCGGTAGGGTTCTTCTCCTGCGTGCAGATATGGATGGACTTCCGATGCCGGAGGAAAGTGGTGAAGCATTTGCCTGTCCAACAGGAAAAACAGCACATACGTGTGGACATGATTTTCATGCAGCAATGCTTTTGAGTGCGGCAAGAATCTTAAAAGAACAGGAAAGCAAGTTGAAAGGAACTGTGAAATTCATGTTCCAGCCGGCGGAAGAGACATTTCAGGGAAGTAAGAATATGATTGAGCATGGGATTCTTGAGAATCCGAAGGTAGATGCAGCACTTGCGTATCATGTATCTCCGGGAAAGATGCCGGTCGGACTTTTTATGTATAATGATAAAGGCACAATGATGTATTCTGTTGATGGATTTAAAATCACGGTCAAAGGGAAAGGTTCTCACGGAGCCTATCCTCATGCGGGTGTGGATCCGATTAATATCGGAGTACACATTCATCTTGCATTGCAGGAGTTGATTGCAAGAGAGACTGATCCGGCGCACGCATGCGTTCTGACAATTGGACAGTTTAAGGCCGGCGAGGCGGCAAATATTATCCCAGAGACAGCAGTTCTTCAGGGAACGATCCGTACAAACAATACGAAAGAGCGCGAACTTCTTGTTCGCCGAATGAAAGAAGTGGCAGAGAAGACCGCAGATGTATATAATGGAAGTGTGGAAATCGAGATGATCTCCGAAGTTCCGCCGCTGATCTGCAATCCGGCATTGACGGACGAAATGATTGGATATATGAAAGAGATGGATATTCCGGGCCTTACTCCAGTTCCAGATGTGAGTGCAAGTGCATCGGAAGATTTTGCAGTGATCGCAGAGAAAGTTCCGAGTACATTTATGTATCTCTCAGCAGGTTATACGGATGAGCGGGGAACTTATCCGGCACACAATCCGAAGGTACAGTTTAATGAAGATGTCTGCCCGATCGGTGTGGCATGTCTGGCACAGTGTGCGGTGAAATGGCTGGAGAGTCATCAGGAATAAGAAGTAAGAATTGAAAACAAGAGTAATTGTTCAGAGCCAACCTCCAAAATGCTACGCATTTCGTCGGTGTGGCGTATCCGCCAAATAAAATTTCAAAAACAGTTTTAAAAATGCAAGCATTTTATACCTGTTTTTTGAAATTTTGCTTGGCTCTGAACAGTTACAAAATAAGAATACGATTGGAGAGCGATATGAGCATATTAAATGTAGAACACCTGACACATGGATTTGGAGACCGTGCAATCTTCAATGATGTGTCATTCCGACTTTTGAAAGGAGAGCACATTGGTCTTGTCGGGGCCAACGGAGAAGGAAAATCCACCTTTATGAGTATTGTTACAGGGAAAATGTTACCGGATGAAGGGAAGGTTGAGTGGTCAAAGAATGTGCATGCAGGTTATCTGGATCAGCATGCAGTTCTTGAGAAAGGAATGACGATCCGTCAGGCTCTGAAATCCGCATTTGATCCACTCCTTCAGAAGGAGCAGAGAATGAATGAAATCTGTGATATGCTTGGAACAGCAGATGAGGAAGAAATGAATGCGTTGATGGAAGAACTTGGTACGATCCAGGATGAACTGACACTGCATGATTTCTATACGATTGATGCGAAGGTAGAAGAGGTTGCGCGTGCACTTGGATTACTTGATCTTGGATTGGACAGAGATGTGACAGACTTAAGTGGTGGACAGAGAACGAAAGTGCTTCTTGCGAAACTTCTCCTTGAGAAGCCGGATATCTTGCTTCTTGACGAGCCGACAAACTATCTGGATGAGGAGCATATTGCATGGCTGAAGCGTTATCTTCTGGACTACGAGAATGCATTTATCCTTATTTCACATGATATTCCGTTCTTAAATGAAGTCGTGAATATTATTTATCATATGGAAAATCAGGAATTGAACCGTTATGTGGGCGATTATGATCATTTCCAGGAAGTTTATGCAGTGAAGAAAGCTCAGCTTGAAGCGGCTTACCGTCGTCAGCAGCAGGAAATCAGCGAGCTGAAGGATTTCGTTGCAAGAAATAAAGCTCGTGTGTCTACAAGAAATATGGCGATGTCCCGTCAGAAAAAGCTGGATAAGATGGATGTGATCGAGCTTGCGGCAGAAAGACCAAAGCCGGAATTCCATTTCAAATATGGAAGAACTCCTGGTAAGATGCTTTTTGAGACGAAGGATCTTGTGACAGGATATGATGAACCATTATCTAAACCGTTGAATTTCTCTATGGAACGTGGACAGAAAATCGCACTTGTTGGAACAAATGGAATTGGAAAAACCACATTGCTGAAGAGTATTCTTGGATTGATTCCTTCTTTATCAGGAAGTGTTGAACTTGGTGATAACCTTGAACTTGGTTATTTTGAGCAGGAAGTAAAAGGAGAAAACCGTAATAGTTGTATTGAGGAACTGTGGCAGGAATTTCCTTCTTATACACAGTATCAGGTGCGTTCCGCGCTTGCAAAATGCGGACTTACAACGAAGCATATCGAAAGTCAGGTGCGTGTACTCAGCGGTGGAGAGCAGGCAAAGGTGCGTCTCTGTAAGTTGTTAAACAGAGATACGAATTTCCTTCTCCTTGACGAGCCGACGAATCATCTTGATGTGGATGCAAAGGATTCTCTCAAGCAGGCATTACAGGAGTACAAGGGAAGTATCCTTCTGATCTGTCACGAACCTGAATTTTATCAGGACGTGGTTGATGAAGTGTGGGATATGAGCCAGTGGACAACAAAAGTATTCTAAAAATTGCACAAATAGAGCTGCATGTGAATTATGCAATAATCACGAAAATGTTTGAAAATTTAAAAATCTCTTAAAATAATACTGAAAAAATGTTATACTACACATGTAGAGTCTGTTATAAAAAGGGCAGTACATTGTGGACAACAACAGTGTAAATAAAAAGAACAGGAGGTTTTGAAAATGCTCAGCAGAGGAGACGCAGTTGTATATAAGTGCAGAGGAGTGTACAAGGTAGAAGAAGTAGGAAAACTGGATTTTTCATTTGTGGATGGCAAGAAAGATTATTATACATTACAATCCATAGACAATCAGAGAGATAAGGCGTATGTTCCGATTGATGATGAGAAGAACATCCGTCGTCCGGTAAGTGAGCAGAAAGCGAAGGAACTGCTGGATAATCTTGCAGAGGTTGGTATACTGAATGTAAAGAATGAAAAGTACAGAGAACAGGAATACAAGGATTGTATCTCAAGCTTCTGTCCTGAAAACTGGGTCAAAGTGCTGAAGACATTGTATAGCCGAACGAAACGAAGAGGCAGCATGACAAGCATGGATAAGAAATATCAGATGCTTCTGGAACATGCGCTTTCGAGTGAAATGAATTATGTTCTTGGAATTCCGGCAGGCGAGATGACAGAACTGATCAAAAAGAGTGAATAGTTACTAGAATTTAATAGAAAGAGGTCCGAAGCTACGGAAAATCAGGATTTTTCATTCAATAGCTGTTGGGCCTGGACTTGCGAAAAAAGCATGTGCATGATATACTTCTCCTGAATCTATTATTTTAGGAGAAGTTTTTCGTTTTTTTCTAGTAGATTGTCAAGAAAGCGAACGTACCGAAAGGAGAACAACAATGAAGATGCTGTCGATTGAGCAGGAACTTAAGAGTAACTCTTATCCAGGAAGAGGAATTATTATTGGTAAAAGCCCGGATGGAAAGAAGGCTGTCACTGCCTATTTTATTATGGGACGCAGTGAGAACAGTAGAAACCGTGTGTTTGTAGAGGACGGAGAGGGAATCCGTACACAGGCATTTGATCCATCGAAGCTTACAGACCCAGGTCTGATTATTTACGCACCGGTCAGAGTATTGGGGAATAAGACGATCGTAACAAACGGAGATCAGACAGATACGATTTATGAAGGAATGGATAAGCAGCTTACTTTTGAGCAGTCTCTTCGTTCCAGAGAATTCGAGCCGGATGGTCCGAACTACACACCACGTATTTCTGGTGTGATGCATATTGAGAATGGCAATTTCAATTATGCAATGTCAATCCTGAAGAGCAATAACGGAAACCCGGACAGTTGCAACAGATATACTTTTGCATACGAGAATCCGGCAGCCGGTGAAGCTCATTTTATTCACACTTATATGCATGATGGCAACCCGCTTCCAAGCTTTGAGGGAGAACCGAAGCTGGTAGAGGTGCTGGACAACATGGAAGAGTTTGCAGACCTTCTGTGGAACAGCCTGAATGAGGAAAATAAAGTGTCATTATTTGTCCGTTACATTGATATCGAGACAGGTAACTATGAGACAAAGATCGTGAATAAGAACAAATAAGGAGCGTAAAGACAGATGAAAGAATTAGAATTGAAATACGGATGTAACCCGAACCAGAAACCTTCAAGAATTTACATGAACGACGACAGAGAGCTTCCAATCAAGGTGCTCAGCGGACGTCCAGGATATATTAACTTTCTGGATGCGTTCAATGGATGGCAGTTGGTATCAGAACTGAAGAAAGCAACAGGACTTCCGGCCGCAACTTCATTCAAGCATGTATCACCAGCCGGAGCAGCTGTTGGTCTTCCACTGTCAGAGACACTGGCGAAGATTTACTGGGTAGATGATCTTGGAGAGCTCTCTCCACTTGCATGTGCTTATGCAAGAGCGCGTGGCGCAGACCGTATGTCTTCTTTCGGTGACTTTATTTCTCTGTCTGACGTCTGTGACGTTGATACAGCGCGCCTGATCAAGAGAGAGGTATCTGATGGAGTGATCGCACCGGGATATGAGCCGGAGGCACTTGAACTTCTGAAACAGAAGAAAAAAGGAAATTACAATATTATTCAGATCGATCCGGATTATGTGCCTGCACCGTTAGAGCACAAGGAAGTATTCGGAGTTACATTTGAGCAGGGAAGAAATGAACTGAATATCGATAAAGATTTCTTCTCAAACGTTGTGACAGATGTGAAAGAGATCCCGGATGCAGCGAAGATCGATCTTGCTATTTCCATGATTACACTGAAATATACACAGTCTAACTCTGTATGTTATGTAAAAGATGGACAGGCAATCGGAATCGGTGCCGGACAGCAGTCAAGAATCCACTGTACACGTCTTGCCGGACAGAAGGCAGATAACTGGTGGTTACGTCAGAATCCGAAGGTACTTGGACTTCAGTTCAAGGATGGAATCGGACGTGCAGACAGAGATAATGCGATCGATCTTTACATCGGAGAGGAATATATGGATGTTCTCGCAGATGGTGTCTGGGAGAATACATTTAAGGTAAAACCGGAAGTATTTACAAGAGAAGAGAAGAGAGCATGGTTGGACCAGCTGACAGGTGTTGCGCTTGGTTCTGATGCATTCTTCCCATTCGGTGATAATATTGAGCGTGCACATAAGAGTGGTGTAACTTATATTGCACAGCCAGGTGGATCTGTGCGTGATGATAATGTAATTGCTACATGTAACAAATACGGCATGGCAATGGCATTTACAGGAATCCGTCTGTTCCATCATTAGAAACTTAAGATAAGATGATAAAAGAACCGGGACTTTTGGTGAAGAACCGGCGGTATAGAAAGGCTGAAATATTATGGTGATAGAGACAAGAAGCCCGGAAGAGACATTTGCAGTCGGTAAAAGTCTTGGTGAAAAAGCATTCCCAGGTCAGGTGTTAACCCTGACAGGGGATCTTGGAGTTGGGAAAACGGTCTTTACTCAGGGACTCGCAGAAGGACTTGGGATTGAAGAACCGGTGAATAGTCCGACATTTACCATCGTTCAGGTTTATGAAGAAGGGCGTCTGCCCTTCTATCATTTTGATGTCTACAGAATCGGTGACATTGAAGAGATGGACGAGGTGGGATTTGAAGAATACGTGATGGGAGAAGGTGTCTCACTGATCGAGTGGGCGAATCTGATAGAAGAGATTCTTCCGGAACGTCGGACAAATATTCTGATCGAGAAGGATCTGACACAGGGATTTGATTATCGTCGGATTACAATCGAGGAACAATAACGATAAAAAATTAGAAGAATGGAACAAAGAGAAGGCTGTTGATACAGAGAACATTTTTACAGCAGCTGACAGAGGAAGGAAGCAAGACCATGAGAGTATTGGCGATAGACAGCTCAGGACTGACAGCAACGGTTGCAGTCGTTGAGGATGAACAGACAATTGCGGAGTATACCGTGAATTATAAGAAGACACATTCGCAGACACTTCTGCCGATGATTGATGAGGTAAAGAAGATGATCGATCTGGATCTGTCCAGCATTGATGCTATTGCTGTGTCAGGAGGTCCGGGCTCTTTTACCGGGCTTAGAATCGGATCTGCTACTGCGAAAGGACTGGGACTTGCTCTCGGAAAACCTCTGATCCATGTTCCGACAGTGGATGCACTGGCCTATAATGTTTATGGATGTGGCGACTTGATCTGCCCAATCATGGATGCCAGAAGAAAACAGGTTTATACAGGATTGTATTCATTTTCACATGAAGTGAAAGATGGAACACATCTGACAGAGGCAGCATTTCATGTGGAAGAACAGCAGATGGCGATTGCAGTAGAAGAGTTGATCAGTAAGCTGAATGCGTATAAACGTCCGGTTGTATTTTTGGGAGACGGAGTACCAGTGTATCGTCAGATGCTTGAAGAGGGACTTGAAGTCCCGTATTCATTTGCCCCATCATACATGAACCGTCAGAGAGCGGCTGTAGTAGGAGCACTTGGTATTGCGTATTATTATGCAGGAAAATATGAGACAGCAGAGGCGCATAAGCCGGATTATCTGCGTGTGTCTCAGGCAGAGCGCGAACGTGCTCAGCGTGAAAAGGAAGCAAAGACAGAAGTGCGTGAGATGACGATTGAAGACGGTGCTGTAGTTGCTGAGATTGAGCACCAGTCATTTTCTGATGCCTGGAGCGAGAAGGCGATTCTCGAGACACTGGAACAGAACAATAGTGTCTGCTTTGTTGCGGAAAAAGCAGGGAAAAGAGTAGGATATCTGCTTGGCTATACTGCGGTTGATGAAGTGGAGATTGCAAGAATCGCAGTGATTGATGAGATGAAACGTCAGGGGGTTGGTCATGCATTAATGCTAACTTTGAAGGCGTGGAGTAAAGAACATCAGATTGCAAAGGTTCTGCTGGATGTAAGAGAAAGTAATCAGGCAGCAGGAGCATTTTATGCGAGAGAAGGATTCGTAAACGATGGAGTCCGCAAAGCATTCTATCAGGATCCGAAGGAAGATGCAGTACTGATGAGTCTGGAAATAGATAAATAACCAGCAGTTTCCAGTGGAAATTGCGAAAACTGTTTTGTATAATTGAGGCGTAACAAAGGAAGAAAACAGGAATATTCCGTTTTTGTAAATTACAATGATGAGTAACAACATAATTGCTGCTCACAGGAGGAAAACGTATGCGCCAGTATCAGTTGAAAGAAACAAAAGAAATTACGAAAATTATTTGTAACCGGTGTGGAAAAGAAACAAAAGTTGTGAGTGGGATTCCGAAAAGAGAGATGCTTCATGTAGAGCATACCTGGGGGTATTTTTCTGGAAAAGATGGAGAAAGCTGCAGTTTTGATCTGTGCGAGGAGTGTTTTGATGAAATTACAAAGGGGTTCCTCATTCCAACCGAATGTAAAGATGAATGAAAGAGTCTGGCTTGCAGTTTCGGGCAAACCGTAATGGACCAGAAGATAGAGGAATATTATGTTAGATGTATGTTTGCTTGGAAGTGGTGGGATGATGCCGCTTCCTTATCGTTTCCTTACTTCCTTAATGACAAGGTTTAACGGAAGCAGTCTGATGATTGACTGCGGAGAAGGAACACAGGTAGCTGTAAAAGAGAAGGGCTGGAGTTTTAAACCAATCGATGTGATCTGTTTTACTCATTATCATGGGGATCATATCAGTGGACTTCCGGGACTGCTTCTTACCATGGGAAATGCAGACCGTAAAGAACCGTTGACGCTGATAGGGCCTAAGGGACTTGAGCGGGTAGTGGGCTGCCTGAGGGTCATCGCACCGGAGCTGCCGTTTCCGACCGTGCTGAACGGCGGCATCAGACCGCCGCCGAGCACAACGAGCACGACCGCCGCGGCAACGCCGACCATGGTGAACACCGGCATGCGGCGCACCGGCTTTTCCGGCTGAACGACGTGCAGCTTGGTCT
>OLOH01001431.1_pt1 | contig 13584 bp, 7 predicted proteins | sample 1673221 | NCBI WGS metagenome assembly OLOH01 (sample SAMEA3136767, study PRJEB25190) | human gut metagenome
CATCATCCTATGTTCCGAATGTATATATGCAGACTTTAAGTCTCGGAGAATCAGTAGGTGCGTTTGCATATGGAACATTTACATTTACCTGCTTTTTTGCCGGCTATCTTAGTCTGGTAAGAAGAATTAAGGCAAAGAGTCTGTGGGAGAACAGTTTGCTTCGAAGCTTCGGTATATTTATCGGGAAAATATTACGAGACATGAAGCTTACAAAGAAAACAGCAGGACTTTTGGTTCTTTATTTCCTGTTTCAGCTTTTCGTGCTCTGGGGTGGAGATTTCTTCCTGGTGATTCTGCTGCTGATTGCTGATGCAGTGCTATTCTATTACATGGTTGCAAATGTGATGGAAAAGAATCGATTGAGAAAAGGAATTCAGGAGATCGCTGCCGGAAATATGAGTTATCAGATTCCAATCGACGGACTGCATGGGGAGAACAAGAAATTTGCATTGATGATCAACGGGATCGGAACCGGACTTAACAAAGCAGTTGCCGAGGCAATGAAAAACGAACGTCTTAAGACAGATTTGATCACAAATGTCTCTCATGATATTAAGACACCACTGACTTCTATTTTGAACTATGTCGGCATCTTAAGACAAACAGATCCGGCGGATCCGAAAGTTCAGGATTATCTGAATATTCTGGAAGCGAAAGCACAGAGACTGAAGACATTGACAGAAGATGTAGTAGAAGCATCGAAAGTCAGCAGCGGGAATATTTCCCTGGAATATATGGATCTTGATCTGTCAGAAATGATCCAGCAGACGCAGGGTGAACTCGAAGAAAAATTCGAGGCGAGAAATCTGGCAATCGTCACAGATCTTCCGGCAGAACCGGCTGTTGTGCATGTCGATGGAAGAAGAATGTGGCGTGTTCTGGAAAATATTTACGGAAATGCAGCCAAGTACGCAATGCCTGGAACCAGAGTTTACGCGACTCTGAAAACAGATGATACAAAGGTAAGATTTTCATTGAAAAATGTTTCCGAGCATCAGTTGAATATTCAGGCGGACGAACTGACAGAACGTTTTATCCGCGGAGATATTTCCAGAAGTACGGAGGGAAGTGGATTAGGACTTTCTATAGCGAAGAGCCTTACAACAATGCAGGGCGGCACATTTGACTTGTATCTGGACGGAGATTTGTTCCGGGTAGATATTACATTTCCAAGAGTGAAAGCAAAAAGAAATGCTGCCGGGGCAACAGAGGAATCGAAAAAGAAATCATCAAGCGGTGTATCTTGACATTCTATTCGCGTTATGCTAACCTTTTTAAGGAATGAAAAGCAGTGATAAGCGAAACGCGATGAGGAAGAGAGTAGTCTGTAACAGATTCTACAGAAAAGTCCTGAAGGCTGTCAGGCCGGATGTTGAGAGGGATGGATGGAAGACAGATGAAGATGGCTTCTGAGCAGCGCAGATGAGCCTGAACAGAGTGAGCAAGTGAGTTGTTTAAGCGGCAATCTTGAATAAAAAGATCCGGGTTAGTCTGTGAAGGGATTCGCCCTTTATAGCGAAGAGTATCAACAGTGGGAAATGCCGTAGTGTTCAAAGAGATTTTGATCAACAAAGCAGTTTTTACTAACGAAAGTGCAGATACTCATAGAGGTTTCTTTCCGCGAGGAAGGAACGAAGAGAAGTGGTAACACGAAAGTAGGATTCGTCTTCTCAGGGATGCAAGTCCCTGGGAGGGCGTTTTTTAATATATTAGGTTCTTCCCTAATATATTAAAAACGCTCCGCTAGGGATGTTCCGGAAAATCCAGAAAAATCGTATTAGTAATCACTGAAAGTTGAGAAAAAATCCCACATTGTGGGAAAAGGAGGCAGAAAAATGTCAGAAAAACCAAAATATTATATAACAACAGCGATTGCCTATACATCAGGTAAACCGCATATCGGAAACACATACGAGGTCGTGCTTGCAGATGCAATCGCACGTTACAAGAGAAGCCAGGGATATGATGTATTCTTCCAGACAGGAACAGATGAGCACGGACAGAAGATCGAGCTCAAAGCCGAGGAGGCTGGAATCACACCAAAGGAATTCGTAGATAATGTATCAACAGAAATCAAAAGAATCTGGGATCTGATGGATACATCTTATGACAAATTCATCCGTACAACAGATGAAGATCATGAGAAACAGGTTAAGAAGATTTTCAAGAAACTTTACGATAAGGGAGATATTTACAAGGGACATTATGAAGGAATGTACTGTACACCATGCGAGTCTTTCTTCACAGAGTCTCAGCTTGTAGATGGAAAATGTCCTGACTGTGGACGCCCGGTTCAGCCGGCAAAGGAAGAGGCATATTTCTTCAAAATGAGCAAATATGCAGATCGTCTGATCGAGCATATCAATACACATCCGGAATTTATTCAGCCTGTAGCACGTAAGAACGAGATGATGAACAACTTCCTCCTTCCGGGACTTCAGGATCTGTGTGTATCCAGAACATCCTTCAAGTGGGGAATTCCGGTAGATTTCGATCCAAAGCACGTTGTATATGTATGGCTTGATGCTCTTACAAACTATATCACAGGAATCGGATATGACGCAGACGGAAACAGCACAGAGCAGTTCAACAAACTGTGGCCGGCAGACCTTCATCTGATCGGAAAAGATATCATCCGTTTCCATACAATTTACTGGCCAATCTTCCTTATGGCACTTGATCTTCCACTTCCGAAACAGGTGTTCGGACATCCGTGGCTGCTTCAGGGAGACGGTAAGATGAGTAAGTCTAAAGGAAATGTTCTCTATGCAGATGAACTTGTTGATTTCTTTGGTGTAGATGCAGTTCGCTACTTCGTACTTCATGAGATGCCATTCGAGAATGACGGTGTTATTTCCTGGGAGCTGATGGTAGAGCGTCTGAACTCTGATCTTGCAAATACACTTGGAAACCTTGTAAACAGAACTGTTTCTATGACAAACAAATACTTCGGCGGAACAGTAGAAGATAAGGGTGTTGTAGAAGATGTAGATGCAGAACTGAAAGCAGTTGTAGAGAATGCTTCTAAAGCAGTTGATGCTAAGATGGCAGACCTCCGCGTTGCCGATGCGATTACAGAAATCTTCAATCTGTTCAAACGCTGCAATAAATATATTGATGAGACAACTCCTTGGGTACTCGGAAAAGATGAATCCAAGAAGGATCGCCTTTCTACAGTACTTTGGAATCTGATCCAGAGCATTTCTGAAGGTGCAAGACTTCTTGAATCTTTTATGCCTTCTACAAGTAAGAAGATCCTTGAGCAGCTTGGTAACGGACATGTAACAGAGAAACCGGAGATCCTGTTCCAGCGAATGGATCTCGAAGAGGTTATGAAGAAAGTTGAAGAACTTCATCCGAAGGTAGAAGAAAAGAAAGAGGAAGAAGCTGTTATCGACATTGAGCCGAAAGATGAGATCACATTTGAGCAGTTCGGAGCAATGCAGTTCCAGGTTGGAGAGATCATTGCATGTGAGGCTGTAAAGAAATCCAAAAAGCTTCTCTGCTCTCAGGTAAAAGTTGGAAGCCAGGTAAAACAGATCGTATCCGGAATCAAAGCACATTACACACCGGAAGAAATGGTTGGTAAGAAAGTTATGGTTCTTGTAAACCTGAAACCTGCGAAGCTGGCAGGCGTACTTTCAGAGGGAATGCTGCTTTGTGCAGAAGATGCAGAAGGTAACCTTGCACTGATGACACCGGAAAAAGAAATGCCGGCTGGAGCAGAAATCTGTTAATCAAAATGTTTGAAAATTCAGATAATTACAACCGAAGTAGATAATAAATAAAAAATATAAAAAAATCAAATGAATATATTGACAAATTAGACGCCGAATGTTATTATATAACCATCAAAGAGAGAAAGAAATCTCCCAAAGATATTTAACTAAGAAGGCAAAAGTAACAGATGCCTGATTAGATTAAAAATACAAGTTCAACAGGAGGTCAGTCCCATGGACAGTATAGTTTCAGATTTTTATCAATATGTCAGTGGTATGATGAGTGAAGGTTCCTGTGAAGAAAGAGACCTTTGCCAAGCGTAAAAGTCCAGTAGAAAGAAAAGAAGATCAAAGATCGGAGAGTACGGAAACTGGAAGCAAAGAGAAAAAGATGAATCACTCATAGATGTATTGAATAAAAATACCGCATATAACATAGAATGAAAAATGTGTAAAGAAACATTGAAAGGACATGTTATAATCTCAGATTTGTTATAAAAGCAGGAATGACTTGACAGAAGATTTAATACATAAAGTATTGAATGGATATGAAAATCATTCAGGTGATAAAATAACAGACGACAAAGGTCTCACAGGAACGTAGAATCGCGAATAATCTCCGATACAAAATATAAAATTATAATAATAATACAATTAAATAACACTAAAAATGCACTTTCAAAAGGAATTGAAGGTGCATTTTTTTGACATTACAGACCTCATATGGTAGAATAATGAAAGAGTATCGGCTAGTGCCTAATGGACACATTCAGACCAAAACTAATATTTCAATGACAATGAGGTGAGTACAGTGGATAAGTATGAATATAAGTTAAAGACAGAAGAGATGCTGGAACTTATGGAAGATGGAGAATACAGAAAAGCAGCGGCAGCAGCAGATCTGATTGACTGGAAGCGTGTCCGTAACGCAGGGATGCTGATGAATGTCAGTGATATTTATGAAAAAACAAAAGAGTATCAGAAGAGCTATGATGTGATGAATCTTGCATATCGCCGTTCTGAAGGAAGCCGCAAGGTGATCTATAAGTTATGTTCTCTTGCAATTAAGACAAAGAATATAGATGAAGCAATCGACTATTATGACGAATTTATCCAGATTGCACCGAAAGATCCGAACAGGCATATCCTTAGATATCAGATCTTAAGAGCGCAGAGAGCGCCGATCGAACAGCAGATTGAGGCTCTGGAGGAATTTAAGAAGGCAGAATATATTGAAGAGTGGGCTTATGAACTGGCGAAGCTTTATCGCGAAGCAGGTATGATGACAGAATGTCTGGAAGAGTGTGATGATTTGATCCTTTGGTTCAGCGAGGGTAAGTATGTTTATAAGGCAATGGAACTGAAGATGCAGTATAAGCCATTGTCACCATCGCAGCAGCAGAAATATGATCACAGATATGAGAAGCTTTCTTCAGAGACAGAAGAAATACCGGATCTGACTTCCTATTTAGGAGAAGACGAGGAAAAAGATTCTGCGTTAGAAGGAGCCGAAGCACTTGGAGATACAAGATCAATCGGGTTGACAGAGCAGCCGGTGATGGAGAACGACAGTACTTCCGATGTGATTGACACGGATGCGGTTACTTTGGAAGCGGCAGAAGAGCCGGATGCCGAAGTAGAAAATCCGGAAGAAGCAGGAGTAGAAACAGCAGAAGTTATAGAAGCTTCCGAGGATGAGTCAGAAGTTCAGCCGGCAACGGTAGAGACAAGTGGAGATAAGAGAACACTTAGCAAAGATACTGCTTCCATACCGGTTGTCGGTAAGAATCCGGTAAAACCAGTCAAGAAGAAACTCGGAGATACGATGCGGTTAGATGAAGCTCTGCAGCAATTACTCAACCCGAAACCGGAAGTTCAGGCAGAACCGGGAGAAGAAGTCGAACCGGATATGACAGATCTGGAAGAGGATATTGCAGCAATTGAGGATGTAGAAGATCTTGAGATCGTGAATCAACTGACAGAAGAGAAGAAAGCTGAGGAAGCCAGTAAAGAACGAGTGGTTCCATCAGGGATGAAAGAACTGATTCCAGAACCGGAGACAGAAGAACTTATAGAACAGGCAGTGGAGGAGACTTCAGAAGATGTTCCAGAAGATGCAGTTGCTATAGAAGCAGGAGAAGCAGAACCGGAAGAAGTTCTTGAAGTAGAAGAGGCAGAACCGGAAGAGGAAGAAGTTCTTGAAGTAGAAGAAGCAGAACCGGAAGAGGAAGAAATTCTTGAAGCAGGGGAAGCAGAACCGGAAGAGGAAGAAATCCTTGAGGTAGAAGAGGCAGAACCGGAAGAGGAAGAAGTTCTTGAAGTAGAAGAGGCAGAACCGGAAGAGGAAGAAATCCTTGAAGTAGAAGAAGCAGAACCGGAAGAGGAAGAAATTCTTGAAATAGATGCAGCTGAGTCAGAAGATCTGACAGATGAATCAGAAGATTTGTCTGAGGTGGAGGAACTGATCTCAGAAACTGAAGTTGTCAATGATGAAGATGATTCAGAAGGAGCAGCAGTAAGAGAGACTATGGACAATAAAAATAATGAAGAACCAATTTTATCACCAGAGATACAGAAACTGATTGATGAGATTGAAGGTGTTATTCCGGAAGAGGAAGAAGTAGATGCAACAGTAAGTTCAGAAGAAGTTCTTGAGGTAGAAGAAGAACCACATGAAAATATGGGAGAGCTTGCGGATGATCTCAGACTCGGTGAGGATGAGTACGAAGATTATGATGCGTATGACTGGGATGATGCAGAAGAGTTTGACGAAGACGATATTTTAGATGATTATGAAGAGTCTGATGACGATTTGTTGGATGATTATGAAGAGTCTGATGACGATCTGCCGGATGATTATGAAGACGCTGATGATGATCTGTTCAGTGAGGAAGAAGGATATGAAGATCTGGATGCCTATGGTTATGAAGAAGACGATGAGGATGATGAAGTAATCAATCCAAGAGATCTTTTCACAGCGGAAGATAAGGTTTCAGATGATGATCTTCTTAGTCTGAATTCTTATGAAGAAGTGCCAAATTTTGAAGATGAATTCAGCGTGAATCCAGCGCATAGTGAGGAACCGGATGACAGAGAGATTCCGGATGAAGATGACGGAATTGATATCATGTCTGCGACGACACCATTGAGCCGTAAAGAGACTGCAAAATTGATCGCAACAGGTAAGACATCACCATTACCGTTAGATGAGATTGCAGATGCAATGTCTGATACAGGATTTATTGTACATGGTCGTTATGATCTTGAAACACAGAGTGGAATTGGTACAAGAGCAGGACTTACAGAGGAACAGAAAAAACTCTTCTCTTATTTTGTACCTGTGCGTGGTATGAGTGAGCAACTGGTAGATGTACTTGAGCAGGATAAGAACTGTACAAACCGCAAAGGAACTTCCAGAACAGGAAATCTCCTGATTATTGGAAATAAAGGAAATGGAAAGACAGTCCTTGCTGTTGATGTTGTAAAGGCAATCCAGAAGCAGCGTGATATTCGTCAGGGTAAGGTTGCAATTGTGACAGGTGAGTCACTGAATAAGAAGAGAATCGGAGACATTTTCCGTAAACTGTACGGCGGTGCACTGATCATTGAAAAAGCCGGACAGATGAACGAAAAAACACTCGCCAAGCTGAACAAAGCAATGGAGCAGGATACAGGAGAACTTCTGGTAGTTCTTGAAGAGCAGAGAAAACCACTGGACAGACTTCTTTCTTCCAACAGAGAATTCAGAAGAAAATTTACTTCCAGACTTGAAGTGCCGATCTTTATCAATGATGAGCTTGTAACATTTGGACAGACTTATGCTCAGGAGAATGGTTACAGAATCGATGAGATGGGAATTCTTGCACTGTACAGTAAGATTGATTCTTTACAGCGAGAAGATCATGCAGTGACAGTAGCAGAAGTGAAAGAAGTGATGGATGATGCAATCGCTCATTCACAGAAAGCTTCCGCAAAGAAGCTTGTGAAGAGAGTATTTGGAAAGAATACAGATTCTTCCGACAGAATTCTGCTTTCAGAGAAAGATTTCAACATTTAATGACATATATTTGTTAAGAATTAATAGACAGTCAGTAAAACGACTGTCTATTTTTGTGCAATAATACATTTTCTCTTTCTTTTTTATACAGTATCAAGTATAATAAAACTATAGTGTTCAAGGGTAGAATGAAACTTTGTTACCAATTGAAAGATTCGGTAATGTGCCTTGATCTATAAGAAATTGTATGGTTTTTAAATCATTACAATCAGGAATATATTTGAGCAGTGAGGTGGCTTTATGGTTAAGAAAAACAGCACGAAGACGAAAGTGCAGCCTTATGAGATCGGAGAACTTGACCATTATCTTTTTGGGCAGGGAAATCATTATGAGATTTATAAAAAGATGGGTGCCCATGAGGTGACAAAGAACGGAAAAAGAGGAGTATATTTTGCGGTATGGGCTCCTCATGCAGTAAACGTTTCTGTAATCGGAGAGTTTAATGACTGGGATGAGACGAAAGATAAGATGAAGAGAGGGGAGCCTCTCGGAATATATACATGCTTCGTTCCGGAGGCGAAGAAAGGGGATTTGTATAAGTTCTGTATAGAGACACAGGCGGGTGAGAAGATTTACAAAGCAGATCCATTTGCTAATTATGCAGAGCTCCGGCCGGGAACAGCTTCCAGAATCACAGATATTTCTAATCTGAACTGGTCAGACAGTAAGTGGATGACTGCTCGTGAGAAATGGGATAACAAAGAAGAACCAGTGTCTATTTATGAAGTACATATGGGTTCCTGGATGAGACATCCTGGAAGAGAAGATGAAGGATTTTATACATATCGTGAGTTTGCAGAAGCAATTACAAAGTATGTAAAAGAGATGGGATATACTCATGTTGAGTTGATGGGAATCGCAGAGCATCCATTTGACGGTTCCTGGGGATATCAGGTAACCGGATATTATGCACCAACTTCACGCTATGGAACACCGGAAGATTTTGCATATATGGTAAATTATCTTCATAAGAATAATATCGGTGTTATTCTTGACTGGGTACCGGCGCATTTCCCGAAAGATGCACATGGTCTGGCAGATTTTGACGGAACACCGACATTCGAATATCCAGATCCGAGAAAGGGCGAGCATCCTGATTGGGGAACGAAGGTTTTCAATTATGAAAAACCGGAAGTTTCTAACTTCCTTTTGGCGAATGCATTGTTCTGGGTTGAACATTATCATGTAGACGGACTTCGTGTAGATGCAGTGGCATCTATGCTGTATTTGGACTACGGAAGAGAAGATGGACAGTGGATTCCGAATAAATTTGGCGGAAATGAGAATCTTGAGGCGATTGCATTCTTTAAACATCTGAATTCTGTAGTTTGCGGAAGAAATAAAGGCGTTATGATGATCGCAGAAGAGTCTACAGCATGGCCGAAGGTGACAGGATCTCCTGAGGATGATGGACTTGGATTTACTTTGAAGTGGAATATGGGTTGGATGCATGACTTTACAGAATACATGAAACTGGATCCTTATTTCAGAAAGAATGCACATCATATGATGACATTTTCTATGGAATATGCATATTCAGAGAACTATATTCTTGTACTTTCTCATGATGAGGTTGTTCATCTGAAATGCTCCATGTTGAATAAGATGCCGGGAGAAGGATGGGATAAGTTCCGCAACTTGAAGGTGGCATATGCATTTATGATGGGACATCCTGGAAAGAAGCTTCTCTTTATGGGACAGGAGTTCGCACAGCTTCGTGAGTGGAGTGAAGAGAGAGAACTGGATTGGTTCCTTCTTGCAGAAGAACCACATCAGCAGATTCAGAACTGGTATAAAGATTTGCTTCATCTTTATAAGAAGAATAAGGCATTGTATGAGTTGGATAATGATCCGAAGGGATTTGACTGGATCAATAAGGATGATATCTTCCGGAGTATTTTCAGTTTCACAAGACATTCAAAGGATGGGAAGAAGAATCTGCTTTTTGTATGCAACTTTACACCGGTAGACAGACCGGATTACTGTGTTGGTGTTCCGAGAAGAAAGCAGTTTAAGCTTGTTCTTAACAGTGATGAGACAAAATACGGCGGATCAGGAGAGGAACGCCAATTGGTTTACAAGCCAGAGAAACAGGAATGTGATGGTCAGAAATATTCCTTTGCATATCCTCTTCCGGGATATGGTGTGGCAGTATTTGAGTATTAAGTTGTATGGTATGATATTTTCTACGAATAGATGGAACAGGAATTAGACATACATTGATTTGCCCCTGCATAGATTGTAAAAAACAAACTATGCAGGGGCTTTTCTATGAGAGAATATATTGAGGAGCGTGCAGTAGAAATTGCAAATTATATTATAGAAAATAATGCGACAGTGAGACAGACAGCGAAACAGTTTCGGATTAGTAAGAGTACGGTGCATAAGGATGTTACAGAACGTCTGCTTCAGATCAATCCATCACTGGCTCATGAAACGCGTAAGGTTTTAGACACTAACAAATCAGAACGTCACATCCGGGGAGGGCTCGCTACCAGAGAAAAATATTTACACTTGCATGCTTCCAATTATTGAAGTTAATGTTACAATAAAAGAGGATATTCAATCAGAAACACGGACATTGAGAGGAGACTGTTCAAATGCGGGTGGCAATCGTTGAAAGGGATGAAAAAGTATTAGAAGAACTGAAAAAAGGTTTAAAACGCGTAGATCCGAATTACGAGTTGGCGGGGATTGCAGGGAATGGACAGTCTGCATATGAGATGATAACAGTTATGCAGCCAAATCTTGTTATCATGGACATTGGGCTTCCGCGGATGAATGGGTTAAATCTTTTGAGAAAATTACGCACGGAAGGACGTGAGTTCCGTGTGATTATTATAACAAAGGATGAAGATTTTCAACAGGCAAAGCAGGCAATCGATCTGGGGGTGGACGGATATTTAGTACAGCCGTTCCGGCCGATGGAGCTTAAGAAGGCATTAAGCCGTATTCATGAAAAAATCAGGAATGAATATTGGATGCAGGCTTCTTTTACTGTTGAAAATGTTCTGTTAAGCTGCAGGTATGGAGAAATTATATCGAATCAGAAGTTAAATGAAATGACTATCCGGAAATATGGTTTTACAGTGGATGATCCGGGATATTTATTTACGGTTTCAATGGCAGACGAATACGAGGAGCAGAAGGAAAATATACGTGGATTTCTCGAAGAAATCTGTAGACGTGAGTGTGGATTTTCGGCATCTGTTATATGTTCGGATCGATGGAAACAGGTGTATCTGATCATTTACCGGGTACGTGAAGCAAGGAACTGGAAAGAATATTTTAAAAAAAATGTGGTTACTGGGTTATGTAGGAATTTTCCGGGGACAATTATTTGTGTATGGATAGAGACAAAACAGCTGACAAAGCTGGTAGATGCAATGATTCAGGCAGGAAGTCTCATGGAATGGAATCTTCTTCAGCCGCGAGGAGTTTTAATCTGTCAGCAGACAGTTGAGAAATTTGAAGCTGTTCCGGTGCGTTATCCGGTAGAATTAGAACAACGAATGCGAGAAATGATTTTTGATGAAAACAAGAAAGGAATTGCCAGACAATTTCAACTTGTTTGTGAGGAAATGAAAAGAGAAAAATATTTTCCAAAAGAAATAAAATACAGTATCATTCGTTTTTGCATGGCAGCTGGATTGAATTATAGAAATTATGGCGGGGAGATTGACGAAACAAAAATCCTGAGTCTTATGCAGCAGATTACCTATGCCATCAGCTGGAAACAGATAGAGAAAGCGATTCAAGGCTTGGAACGGATGATATCATATGAGTATAAATTTGAGCAGTACAGTACGCTTATCCAAAAAGCAATGGAAATTATAAGAAAAGAATATGACAGTGGTATTACATTGGAAGAAGCAGCGAGCCAGCTTTATGTATCAGAAGAATATCTGAGTTCCCAGTTTAAGAAGGAGACAGGATATAATTTTACAGAAACTGTGAGGAAATACAGGATAGAAAAAATAAAGGAGCTTCTCAGGACAACAAAATATAAGATGAATCAGATTGCGGGGCTTGTCGGTTACTCTGATCCCAAATATATGAGTAAGGTGTTTAAAGATGAGGAAGGAATTTTACCGACGGAATACAGACGTAACTCCAATGGGATTTCATAATCAGGAGTAATTTCATATTGCTTATAGAAAAAAGTAGAGAATAAGAGGCATATTTAATTAAAAAAATACACTTTTATAAAAAATTTCACCCTTTTAAATATAAAAAATGTGCTATGATATATGTGAAAAGTGAAAAGGATTTCATAGCCGTTAAGGCAGAAAGAGGTGAAAAGAATGAGCACAATGAACATTACTTTCAAACACCCGGATGAGATCATTGATTTCTTGAAAACAGTATGTAAATTTGACTTTAACATGGACATGAGAAGAGGACGGGCAGTAGTAGATGCGAAGTCATTACTTGGAATCATGAATCTGGGATTGAATAACGTGATTGAACTGCAGATGTATGCAGATGATTGCACAGAACTTGAAAGACAGCTAGAAAGATTTGCAGCATAAAAAGGAACATAAAAATGGGATGTCGGACATTTGTTCGGCATCTTTTTTGATATATTATACCCATAACAGTGGATACATAGAATGCGCACTGCCGGTGTACGATGTAGGTGTCGCAAGCGACCACCGCAGGCGTAAGAGGGTGCCGAGGCACATTCTTTGTTCTGGATAGATCAGAAGGGGAATAATTACCGCGTATAGTAATAGAAATTGTGGATAAGATTTTATTTTACATAAACAAATACTTGTAAATCAATGATTCCTCTACTATAATGAAGAACAGAAAAAAATATATAGATAAAGCAAATAGTTTTGATTGGATTTTACAGGAGGAAAGATTTGAAGAAAGAATTAGTGATTGTCCTTGACTTCGGTGGACAGTATAACCAGCTGGTCGCAAGACGTGTCAGGGAGTGTAATGTATATTGTGAAATTTATTCATATAAGACGGATATTGAAAAAATCAAAGAGATGAATCCAAAAGGAATCATTCTCACAGGCGGACCGAACAGCTGTTATGAGCCGGATTCACCGTCTTATTCAGAAGAACTGTTCAAGCTTGGAATTCCGGTTCTCGGACTTTGCTATGGCGCACAGCTGATGTCTCATGTACTTGGTGGAAAAGTTGAGCGTGCAGATGTAAGAGAATACGGTAAGACAGAAGTTCTTATTGATAAAAAAGACTCCAAAGTATTTGAGGGTGTTTCAGAGACAACAACATGTTGGATGAGCCATTTTGATTATATTTCAAAGATTGCTCCGGGATTTGAAATTACAGCACACACTGCTGACTGTCCGGTTGCAGCAGCTGAGAACGCAGCTGAGAAGCTGTATGCAATCCAGTTCCATCCAGAAGTACTTCATACAGTAGAAGGAACAAAGATGATCAACAACTTTGTAAAAAATGTATGTGAATGTGCGGGTGACTGGAAGATGGATGCTTTTGTTGAGAATACAATCGCAGAGATCCGCGAGAAGGTTGGAGACGGAAGAGTATTGCTCGCACTGTCAGGTGGGGTTGACTCTTCAGTGGCAGCAGGCCTTCTTTCCAAAGCTATTGGAAAACAGCTTACTTGTGTATTCGTAGATCATGGTCTTCTTCGTAAAAATGAAGGTGATGAAGTTGAAGCAATCTTCGGACCAGAAGGACAGTTCGATCTGAACTTTATCCGCGTAAATGCACAGGAAAGATATTATAACAAACTTGCAGGCGTTACAGATCCAGAAGCAAAACGTAAGATCATCGGTGAAGAATTCATCCGTATCTTCGAAGAAGAAG
>OLOH01001436.1_pt1 | contig 13550 bp, 8 predicted proteins | sample 1673221 | NCBI WGS metagenome assembly OLOH01 (sample SAMEA3136767, study PRJEB25190) | human gut metagenome
CGGGAAGCGGTGGACGACAGCGGCGTTGTCAGCGCGTTCTATCGCATCTTCAAAACAGCCAATCCTTCCTGGATGCGTTTGGTATTAAAAAAGGAACTGATGGATCAGCTGGGCGAAACGGAAGTGCCGGTAACGGTTGATGATTGGTCCAACCTTTTCCAGAAAATGCTGGATGCCGGTGTAACTCCTTTTATGCTCAACGCCACAGGTTACGATGAGAAGTTCATGGGCGCCTATAATATTCGCCAGGATTTTTACCAGGAAGACGGCCAGGTCAAGTATGGCCAAGTACAGCAGGGGTTCTATGACTACCTTACCCTGATGCATGACTGGTATGCAAAGGGATACATCTCCAAGGACTTTGTAAGCCAAAGCAACGTGGACACCATGTTTGCCCTGGGTGAAATCGGCACGTATGATAAGCCCATTGTTGCTGCGTATAACTTTGGCGTTGCAGAAGGATATACCGTGCTTTCAACGCCCTATCCGCGTTTGACGGAAGACCAATTCCTGCATTGGGACAGCTACAAGGCTACCCTTGTTTATAAGGACTTCGACTATGGCGTGGTATCCGTGGCCTCCACGTGCCAGCAACCCGAGCTTGCCGTTCAATGGCTCAATTTCCTGTATACGGATGCCGGTATGGATTTGGCCAACTGGGGAATTGAAGGCCTTAACTATGAAATTGTAGATGGTCAACGGCAGTATCTGCCCGCCATGTGGGATTACAATGGCATTTCGCAAGAAGGCCTAAACTATTATTTCAAAGCGCACAATGCCGCCACCTATGCAGATAATGACACGGTCTGTCATGCAAATCTACTGAAATCGCCGGAGGCCACTGCCATTCGTTTGCAGTATGACGATGATCCATTGCTGGACAGTGCACTGTATTTGCCCAATATCAGCATGACGGAAGAAGAGTCCGAGACAAAGACATCTATCATGAATGATATTGATACCTATGTTGATGAAATGGTCCTAAAGTTTATTGTGGGAACCGAATCCTTGGACCAATGGGATGCCTATGTAAGCACCGTTGAAAGAATGGGATTGGAGCAGGCGCTGAGCGCTGTGCAAGGCGCTTATGACCGTTACATGTCCGTTACCATTCAGGAATCAAACTGACATAACGCATGGCGCGAAAGATGAATGCATCTTTCGCGCCATGTCTAAAGGAGTAAAAGCCATGCGTAAGCCTTCCATTCTGTTTATCACCACAGATGAGCAGCATCTGGATACCGTATATCACGCGAACCTGCCCTACACGCTGCCCGGCTTGCAGCAACTGATGGCCTGCTCTGATGTATATCAGACGGCTTATTCCGCGAGCCCGGTATGTCTGCCTGCACGTTGCACCTGGATGACCGGTCTGATGCCCTACCATAACGGCTGTATCAGCAACAATTTCGGAGCATCGCTGCCTTTGCAGCTCCCGAATCTTTTTACCTGCCTGAAGCAAAGTGGTTATACAACTTCCTTGCATGGCAAGTGCCATTTTGTTCCCTGCCCCTATCCGGCTGTGCGGCCCTATCTAACACAGGAATATGAGCACTTCAAGGTATACTACCGGGCGCTGGGCATGGACCACTTGGATCTGCAGGATGACAAAAACATCTCCCTTTGGTACTACGATGATTACTCCACGGAAATGGAGCAAAAAGGGCTGCTTGCCGAATACCGTAGACGATTTATGCAGGAGAAAATCCCGGGGCAGTTGCCTGATTATCCCCACGCCAAAGAAACGCACCCTGATGCCTGGACAGGGCAAAAAGCATTGGATTACTTAGACCAATGTAGCGCTGATCAGCCTCACTTTATGTGGGTAAGCTTTTCGGGTCCACACTATCCCATGGATGCGCCCAGCGAATATAATGAGCGTATTGATATGGAGCATGATCTTCCACGGCATTGGCAGCCCCACGAATGGGAGGATGAAACAAAGCACAATCGAATGGGATTCTATGGTACAGGCCCCTGTACAGAAGGCAGCGGCAATGCCGTTGATGGCGCGCAAAAAAACTTTACGGAAGAATACTGGAGAAAATGGCGTCAAAAGTACTATGCGAACATTGTCCAAATCGATGAATATATTCAGAAGATTATTCAAAAGGCCACTGCCATCTGGCACGAGGATCTCTATATCGTCTTCACCGCCGATCATGGTGACATGATGGGGAACCATAGCTTGTGGGGAAAGAATAGTTCCGTGTATGATGATGTGCTGCGTGTCCCCTTGATGATACACCATCCCGGTCAGCGCCAGCGTAAGGATATTTTTGAACGTGTGTCCAGCGTGGATGTATTTCCGACCCTCTTGGCCATGGGAGGTGCTCAACTTCCGGAACATTTAGATGGCGCTGCTCTGGAGCGTGTGGTAGCGCAGGGCGGACGGGACTGCATTATTTCCGCATGTGAAGGTCGTGTGGCAATACTCGAAGGGCATATGAAACTATGCCTCAATGGCGTAGGTTTTGAAATGTATAAGTCTGTAAAGGTCTACCGTGAACTCTATGACCTGCAAAGCGACCCGTATGAATTTTGCAATCTTTACGGTAAACCTGACTATGCGGAAATACAGCGTGGCCTGGAAGCCATGCTGCAAGAGGACCCGGCACTGTTGCGTACAGTATTCTACCGGTGCGAGGACCGTCCCTATTGGCTAAACCTTGGGCACGGAGCAGGCTATCCCCTGAATAAGCTATAAGCACTGGCATACCCTTTCCTATATGTAAAGTTTCATTGACCCCTTGGAGAAAGCAGACCTGTCAGCAAGGCAGACGTACAGGCATGGACGACTGCCTTGCTTGACCTATTTGCCTGTACACAAGTCGCATATGGGCAAAAACGATTCCACCTTGACACGCCGTACCGGTGATGCTATATTCCATAGAAGTAAACTTATAGAAATATTCCCAAGCATCATGAGCGTGTTATTCCTTCTTTATCATGCAGAAGCGTTGTGCGCGGATATATGCTTCTGCCCATGCACCATGGGAGGAATTCATGCGTATGCATTCTTTGCGTAATGGCAGACGCTGTGTTGGCATCCATGACGCCTGAACAAAGATCTCAAAAGGAGAAATTGATACCATGCCGCCTTTGAGTATAATGATCAAACCGGTATCCTCAAGCTGCAACATGCACTGTGTTTATTGCTTTTATGCGGACGTTACATCGCACCGGGAACATGCCAACTATGGCACCATGTCCCGTGATACGGTGGAAAATTTGGTTCGAAAGGCTTTTGCGTATGCGGAGGGCAGCGTTTCCTTCTCCTTTCAGGGAGGCGAGCCAACCCTGGCAGGCACAGCATACTTCACGCATTTTATCCAAACCGTTGAAAAGTACAATCAGCGCGGCCTTGCCGTACAGTACGCCATACAGACCAATGGTTATCATCTCTCCGAGGAAATGCTCAGCTTGTTTGCCCAATATCATTTTCTGGTGGGAGTATCCCTGGACGGCTGCGCGCAGACCCATGATATGCTACGGATGGACGCCCACGGCCATGGAACCTATCAGCAAGTGGTTCATACGATACAACGGCTGAAGAAGCGGCACATTCCATACAATATTCTCTGCGTGGTTACCCGCGAGGTTGCACAGCAGGTCCATGCCGTATGGCGCAGCTTGGCCCCGCATGGGTATATACAGTTTATTCCGTGCATCGATGGATTCAATGGAGAAAAAAGCGACTATTCCCTTACAGCGGAAGCATACGGGGAATTCCTCGTAACAACATTCCAGCTGTATGAACAGGCATGGAATTGCGGCCATTCCATCAGCGTGCGAAACCTTGATAATTACATGCAGATACTCCTGGGACAAACACCGGAGATGTGCGGCATGCGCGGACGCTGCGGACTGTATTTTCTGATAGAGGCCGATGGAAGCGTATACCCTTGCGATTTTTATGTACTTGATCAATGGCGTATGGGTAGCATTGACCGTCAGTCCTTCTTTCAGCTGTGCCGCAGCGGTGCATGCCAAACGTTTCAACGGTCTTCATTGGAAGTAGACCCCACCTGTCAGGCCTGCCCATGGTTCTATTTATGTCATGGCGGTTGCCGCAGGGATCGCGAATCCTCCCTGGATGAAAAACTCACCCTGAACCGATTCTGCAAAAGCTATCAATACTTCTTTGAGCGCTGTGAACAGCCGATGAAACAGCTGGCAGAGAAAATAAGAAAACGGTAATCCCCAAAAGACTTCATTCCTCCAGCGTATTCTTATGGCACAGCGGGAAAAAGAGAGGGGTTGCTGCAATGGCATCGACGGTTCGGCGGTCAAAGAGCGTATACAGTAGATACTTTGTTTCCTACTGCTGCATTGCGCTGATTCCAGTGCTAGTCCTGGCCTTGACCGTGATGATTTTGCTCCAGCGCGACTATTCCAAGAGCGCGCAGGAGCTGTATTATCGCGCAGCTGAACAGGCTACCACACACTTTGAATCCATGATTCAAGACCTGGATTCATATGTTAAGCAGTTTTCTACAACGGATGAGCTGATCAAGTCCATTCCCCCACTGTCTGTGGAATCCAGCCCAGGCATGGACCCAATTACCAATTATCTTTCGCAGATAGAAAGCAGTAGTCGACTACCCGTACAAGTGTTATTTTACCTAGCTGGGGACACCTATATCTATACCTCCCAAGGGAAAATGTCTTATGAACGGTTTGAAGAGAAATGGTCTGATACTGTGGATTTAACCAGCTCACAGTTTTTTACCTATCTAAACCGTATGGGTGTAAGTACGATGATACCCTTATATGCCGGTACGGGTTTCCGGGATAGTTATTCTTCCTATGTTGCCGCCTTTTTTCCTTATTTTTCACAGTCCTATAAGCAAAAGGGCGTTTTTGTCTACTTCATCAATCGTAGCGATCTGATAGAGATTGTTGAAGCGTATATTGGTGCTGTTCCCGAATATTTCTACCTATATACACCTAACTTGGAGCCCGTAGTCGTGCAAGAGAACACACCCTTGCCTGAGGAAACCAAGCTCAGCTTGTTGAGAACGATTGCGGGCAATGTGACGCAGATGCGTGTTGATCATGCCATGCTGGACGTGCTGCACTACAAATCAGATCTGTATGGTTATCAGTTTGTATTTGCACTTCCGCTGAATGCACTCTATTTAAACATTGCCAAGATGCAGAAAACAACCGTTTACTTAGTCGCATGTATTATTATTGGCTGTATTTTGGGCGCAGTGGCACTGGCGCGTTATTCATATCAGCCGATAAAGGCGTTGTTTGATCGTGTCAACGCGCACGGCGCCTCTTCCGCTCCCGCAGAAGGGGAGCTGGATTACATTGGTCACCATTTAGCACATATGCACACGGAGGTAGCGCAGCTGTCTGAAACGGTCGCCCGTCAGCAACCGCTGGTGCGCGGGCACTTGCTTCAACGTATTTTGCGTGGTGAAATTACTGAAAGCGAGGCAAAACAATTACCCCAGATCTTTGCCACAGAGAAATTGCCCAGCTACTGCTATGTGATTCTTGTATCCGGAAACAGCGAGAGCCTGACAGCAATCCAGCAACCGGTGCTTGAACAGGTGCTGTTTGATAACATTGTGGGATACAGTGTGTTTCTTGAAGATGACCGAATGTATGCATTTCTAATCTTTTGCGATGCCGAGCAGGATCACCGGCAAATGCAATGTATGGACTTGTATGATATTTTGCTGATCAATGGCGCAACGTCCATCCATATGGGCGCAGGCTTGATTGTATCAGGCATAGAACATGTTTCGGAGTCTTTTCTGCAAGCGTACATTGCCTTAAATGATCCATCCGCGCACTGGGACCAGATGAAGATCAATATTTATGAAAAAGAGAATCTGTACGCTGGTTCGCAATGGGAATACCAGAGAGATGCCGAACTCTACCTGCAAAGCTTGCATAGCGTTGATTTCAAAACCGCATCCATGTTGTTGGAGGCACTGTTAAGTCACATGCGGGCGATTCCAGCCAGCTTGCTCAATGCCAGCTACCTGCGATATGACCTTTTTGCAAAGACACTCCAGCAATGCGAGGAAGAGTCTACCAAGCAATACGGTATACACTCCGTTTCACTGGATGTGTTTGCCAATGAGCAGCGCTTTCAGGCGCTAATGATGGAGCTGACACAAAGAAACTGTGAGTTCGTGGAAAAAAAGCGCGACGCTGCCAAGGAACAACGGAAAAAACAAATTCTCACGTTCATTCACTCCCATTGCTTTGAAGTGGATTTTTCACTGTCCAGGTTGTGTGAATTAGCCGATTATTCACCGACATTTATCAACCGCTTCCTAAAGGATGAAACAGGCTTAAGCTATAATCAGTATATCTCTAGTTTGCGGCTGGAAAAGGCCAAGCAAGAGCTTTCCAGTACGCAGGACAAGATCAAGGATATCGTGCTCCGGTGCGGATATATTGATATTGCAAGCTTTACCCGCAAGTTTAAGGAATATGAAGGGCTTACCCCCGGAGAATACCGCATGCAGCATCAAAAATATCCGAAGGTAGAGGATGAGCGTTGACATAACTCCAGCAGCTTTGATACACTGCTACCAGAAGGAGGCAAGAGCATGAACAGCAAGCCCTACAATATCGTTTTTTATTTTTCGGATCAGCAGCGTTGGGATACGCTGGGGTGCTATGGGCAAAAGCTTCCTGTAACACCCGTATTGGACAAATTGGCCCAAGTAGGCACAAAGTTTGAGCATGCATTCACGTGCCAGCCAGTGTGTGGTCCCGCACGAGCATGCCTGCAAAGCGGCATGTATGCAACACAAACAGGATGCTATCGGAATGATATTGAGTTGCCGTTGCATATAAAGCCGCTTGCCTCCTACTTTGCAGATGCCGGGTACCAAACGGCATATGTTGGGAAATGGCATCTGGCATCCAATGCACAGAAGGGATTGCAATACGCAACCAGCGCAGTTCCGCCGCAACGTCGCGGAGGCTACCGGGACTATTGGATGGCGGCGGATGTGCTGGAGTTTACTTCCCATGGCTATAATGGCTATGTATTCGACGGCCAGGGAACCAAGCATGAATTCATTGGCTATCGTGCGGACTGTATCAACAACTATGCCATCGACTTTTTGCATCAGCGGGATGCTGAGCGCCCGTTCTTCCTCTTTATCTCTCAGATCGAGCCACACCACCAGAATGATCGGAACCGCTTTGAGGGCCCTGATGGGAGCAAGCGGCGTTTCGCCGAGTATGAAGTTCCTGGTGATCTGAAGGGAACGCAAGGTGACTGGCGGGAAAACTATCCGGATTATCTAGGGCAATGCGCTAGCCTGGATCAAAATGTGGGACGCCTGGTAGACACACTTCAAGACATGGGCGAATGGGAAAATACAATCTTTGTTTATACTTCGGACCACGGATCACATTTTTGTACCAGAAACAGTGAATACAAGCGGTCCTGCCATGATAGCTGCACCCATATCCCGCTGATTATCTGTGGCCCTGATTTTGAAGGCGGACACACCCGGGAAGAAATGGTGAGTTTGCTAGACCTTCCGGTAACGCTTCTGGATTGCGCAGGCATTGCCAAACCAGATTGCTTTGCGGGCAACTCCTTGCGCCGCCTTGTCCGTGGCGAAGCCAAAGCATGGCCGGATTCGGTTTTTATGCAAATCAGCGAAAGCCAGGTTGGGCGTGCAGTGCGCACACAGACATGGAAGTATGCCGTTCGTGCGGAAGCAAACGGCTGGGAAGAAAGCAGTGCTGATGTTTACTATGAAGATTTTCTCTATGATTTGGTAAACGACCCCTACGAGCGCAACAACCTTGTAGCAGATGCGAACTATGCGAATGTTCGCCAACAAATGGCCGCCCTCTTAATCCGTCATATGCAAGCCGCCGGGGAGTCCACCCCCAAGATCTATCCACAGAATTGCCGGCCAATCCATACAAAATCAGAAGAAAAATAGTTGTGCCCAGCAGAAGCAGACAATCATGCCCCGTGGCAGCGCCCAGGTTGCATGCTGTTCCGTCAGCATTGCTTTGCAGTACCACAAGTGCGTAACAGGCTCCATAAAGATCCGTCGTGGCTCCCGGCAATCTCTCCGCCGGGAACCACGACTTTATTTTTGGTGCTGGAGTGGGAAAGCATAAATTAGGTGAAACTTGTTTGTTATGCGCTTTTGGTGAGATGGTTCACCACCGTCCAAGTTAATTACTTGAAAAAATGTCGGAGGAGCTGCGCTTCCTCCAACACTTTCCAGAAATCTTTACAGTTTTAGCCAATCTTGGCAGCGCTTGATAAGGGAAATTTAGCTAAGTGGTGCCATCATCCTGGAAATGCAGTATTGTTTCTTCCGTATCTGCCACGCTTGCGCTCCCTGGTAATTCTAATTTTTGTTATTCTTTTAATGCAATCCAGTTTGCCACAGAATGAATGGCTATCCCCCAGCCAGACGGCAGCTCTTTCTGAGACATCATATGGTATAGCTTTGTTAATTCCTCACGCATATAGGCCTTGCCTTCTTCCTGGTATGAAACATAGTCTCCTTCATTGGATAATGTCTCTGCGCCCAGAATCAGTTTTACTGGATGGCATGAAGCCGCTTGCAGTTCCGCTGTCACCAAGTCGACCATCGCAGATGCTGTATCGCGATAAGACATTACGCACAGCGTATCAACACGCTCTGCCAGAAAAAGCAGTAGGCTTTCCTGCTGTTGTTCGCTTCCCACCGAAATTTCATCCAGCCAAAATGGAATGTCCAGCTCAAGCGTTATGCCGTCCCGGTGTGCCTGTTCCGCTACCCTCGCTACAAAGTCCGCATATTGATTCCAGCACGCCTGCTCATCCAAAGCATATCGCGCAGCTTGATAGGGCTCCACATCCAGATGAATACCATAGAACTTCTGATTCGCACTGCTTTGTTCCTGGAAATCACAAAACCAGCGATACCAGCGTTCAAACCCCCGGTGGTCAGGCTCAATCCACGACGCATCGCCGCTGAGGCACGCGACACGTATGCCCATTTCATTGCAGCGTTGGATAAACGACCGTAATACCGTTTTATTGTTCGTCGGGCCAGCGTACAGGTAAATCTCATTAACCTTGTTTTCCTGCAGAAACGCCAATCGCTGTTCCACCGTTTCCTCATTGCGCAGCGTAGTGCTATCCCACCACCAGGTGCCTATGGTTCCCTGATTTGTCTGGTCATCAGTCTCTGCGCACACGGCTTCTTCCAGCGGAGCAACCCACAGCCAAAATAGTGCCAGCACTGCAGCAAGCAACGCTTTTCTCATGTTGATAGCTTACCCCTTATATTCCACTCACCGAGGCAATTGCCTGGTAAGAATAGCAGGTTGAAAAATGGGGGGTTCCATCCGGCAAGTCGCCGCTGGCGCTTAATCTGGATTGCTCCAGCTCAGGAATGCTGGCTATTTCTCCGCTTACATAGGCGCCAAGTTTCAGCGCCGTCATTCGCAGCCGTTTTTCCAGGCCGCCATAGCGAATGTCCTGAACTTCCCACCCAAATGGCTTGTAATATTTTGCCCATAGCTTGCTATGCAAAGCATACATCGCAGTAAGGCGCGGCAAGGCCACCTCTTCTATCTCCTTTTTCAGTGCCAGCAATCCTGCCTTGTCCTGATGATCGTAGCATTGCTTGGCCTGGATACCCATTTCAGACTTGACCTCCAAAAAAGAGGCCAATGCATGTGCCAAGAGCAGCGCGTCCCGAGCTTCTTCGGATACATTCTCCGGTATCTCTGCCAGCTCCGCCGCCTTTTTGCCATAAAAAGCCCGATAGCCCACGCCCTGGGAGTCTGCGTCAAACTGCCCCATCAGCGGGTCCTGCCACAGCAGGTACTTCTGCGGATTGGCCGGGTCCAAGCCCTGGCAGGATAGTCCCGGTACCACCTCATCCATGCTCCCTGCCAGCATCAGCAGATGGCCTGGCGCTCCGCAAACTTCCGGGCAGGTCATTTCCCAAAGGTATGCTGCGCGCTCGGGATTTTCTTCCCACAGGGCCTCCGTAAACATTTGAACGCCAGGCAGTACAGCACCAGGCATGCCTTCTCCGCCATCGTCGCGCCACAGGCATACAAACGCTGTATCCACGTCAAACTCGCGGCATACGCTTAAGCTGCTCCGGATCGCTTCTCGAGATTTTACCAAGTTCGGCGTCATGCCCAGCCATGCCGTTACCCCCGATGCAAACAGCGGCCGAATGCCCAGCTTGCGATGCTGTTCAAAATAATGCCGGTAGAACTCTTGATCCACATGATAGTAATCCCAATAAATGACGCCGAAGCCTTCGGGAATATCCTTCCGCGCCTGTTCCGGCAGCTCTATATCATCCTGATAGTATCCGTTGTCCTGAATATAGCAGCGGAACAGCATATCCCCCCACATCATGGGCGACAGGCCAAGTTCCTTGCATATTCCGCCCACCATCTTCAAGTGCTGGGTCATTAGCGTATGCTTGGTTTCATAGGGATACATCGTCAAGCGGCGGCCAAGCCCCAATCCATGGGCCTCATCCAGTCCCAGATGTCCCCGGCGGCTCCGGAACATCCCGCTGACAGTGGTCAGCAGTGCGCGAATAAACTTTTCCGTTGCGGCTTCCCCAACAAGCAGCGTGCTGGAATCGTCTTTCACTGCATTCGTGCACGGCCAGCGGAGCGCCCGCTCCAGATGCGAGAGCGTCTGAATGCACGGAATCAATTCTATGCCAAGCATGTCGGCATAATCATCCATGCTTAAAATTTCTTCCCGCGTATATCGGCCGCGATACTGACCAAAGGCAGGGTATCCCGGCACTTCATATGTATCCTCGGTATAAAGCATCATTGCGTTGTGGCCCATCATGGCGGCTTGGCGCATCATGGTTTTCACACACGCTACGGTAGGCACTGAGTTTCGCGAGCAGTCCACCATAGCTCCACGGGTCTGAAAAGGTGTAAACTGCTCAATGAAAAAGGACGTTTTGCCCTCAAGCATAGCCGCATCCAGCAGGGACAGGGCACGGAAAAGCTCCGGCCTGCCTGCGCACATCAGGCGTGCGCTTCCATCCTTGTAGGAAACCAGATAGCCTTGGCGAGCAGGCCATATATCTATTTGCAGCTCTTCGGGAATTGCGGTGTACATATTTCGCATTTCCTGCAAGGCCGCTTGGTATTTCTCCTGTCCCTGTGGCAGATGGAACTTCGCAATCATGCTTCTTCCTCCTGTATGCAATAATTAGGGTTGTCATATGGATAATCATCCAAGCGCGGATGGCCTTTTTCCGGGAGGCGCCGCCACGAATCAAAGTAATGAATGGCATAGCCAATCTCCCCCGCGCGGTCATCTTGTTGCACCAGGTCGTAGAGCTTTTTCAGTTCACGGTACATGCGCGCCGTTCCCAGATGATGGAACGTAATATTGATATCCTCATAAATTTTCCCAGTTTCCACTGCCAGGATCAGCTTCTTGCCCATTGCTTTGGCAATGGGCATCAGCTTGTCTCCGCAGGCCAGTATGGCCTCGGCATTGTCACGGTAGCTCATCAGTAAGGTTGCATCGCACAAGTGCAAGGCAATTTCTCCCAAAGACATGGATTGCCCCTGAAAGGAAGCATTCAGGCTATCAAACCAGAAGGGAATATCCGCTTCCATAGCAATTCCTTCACGTTGGCACAGCTCTCTTGCCCACACCAGAAAATCCGCATACTGCTGATGAACCAGCGCTTCATTTTCCTGCCAATCAGGGAGTTGGTGCGGTTCCACATCCAAATGAATACCGTAAAACTTTTCGCTGTCCTTTGCGCAGCCTGCTTGATAAGCATGCAGCCACGCCGCAAAGGCATCCCGCGCTTTTTTTCCCCGAGGGGTAACCCACTCCGCTACTGCGCCAATAAGTGCCACACCAATCTGCTCCTGTGCCAGTGCAGAGATAAAGGCACGGTACTGCTCCATGGGCATCGTCTCTGAATAGCTCAGGTAGACCTGCGTGACCTGATGACTTTTTAGGAAATCCAACGTATCGCCGATTTCCCAAATATCCATAACATCCCACATCCATGTTCCAAGTGTACTTTTCTTCATAATTTCCCTATCCTCATTTCCATAGCTTCAAAGTGATTGATTTTTTGACGCCCGTTGGCTTTATCCAACTATGCCCGTGTTCTCAATACTTTGGATAAACACCTTCTGCACGCATGCATAGAGAACCATCAGCGGTGCAATCGCCAAAAGAACGCCTGTTGCCTTTAGTATAGAGAAGTATCCAATATCGCTGGCCGTGGAGGACATATAGGTATGCACAGACGAGAACAGGTCCCCTTGCAAGTTCATCAGCGATTTTGCCACCGTTGGAACCTTGCTGTAGAACATAAAGGCATACATGGTATCGTTCCAAAGCCAAACGAAGCTCAGCAGGAAAATCGTTACCATAATGGAGAACGCCGCCGGCAGCATGATGCTCACAAAAACGCGTCGATGGCTCGCTCCATCAATGGTGGCCGCTTCATCAATAACCTTGGGGAATCCCCGGAAAAACTGCCGCGCAAAGAAGATGTACAAACCACAGCGCGGACCGGTTGAAGTCAGCGACAGGAGAAGAAACGGCCACAGGCTCTCTATCAGTCTCAGGCCTTTGCCATTGTTGAACATGGAGATCAGCCCCAGGGGGTCAAAGTTCTGAAAGTTCAGGTACAGCGGCGTGGTAATAAGCTGCGGCGGCACAACCATCATCACCAGCACCATGGCAAAAGCAATCTTCTTCCCCTTGAAGTCGAACCGCGCAAATCCGTATCCCGTCATGACGCAGGCAAACGCCTGCGCAATGCCGCTAATACCGCATATCATGACAGAGTTTAGAAAGGATTGCCCATACTTCATGTAGTAAAACGCTTCCGGATAGTTCGTCCAGGTGAAATGCTTGGGGATTGCCTGCACAGTCCGGTCATAGAGATCCACTTGTTCCATAAATGACAGCGAAAGCTTTGTTAGCAGCGGATATATAATCATGAAGCTGATACCAATCAGGAATGCTGCGCGTACCAGGGAAACGATCCAACGCTTGGCACGGCGTTTCGTCCGATTCATCCACGGCACGCTGGAAACACTCAACCGGTCACTCATTGTAATACACCCGCCTTCCTGCCAAAGCAAACAAGACCATCATCAGGACCAGAATAATGCTAAAGTAGATCCAGGAGATCGCCAAGCCATAGCCAAAGTCCGTAAAGGATACCACGTAGTCCCGGATTAAGCTGACCATCTCATTCTGCATATTCGTCAGCGAGTCAATCATGGTATAAATCAGATTCAGCAGCAAGTAGGGGCTCAGCATCGGGAACGTAATCTTCCAGAAATCCTCCCATGCAGTAGCGCCTTCAATGTCGCTTACCTCGTACAGCGCCGGCGGAATCGTATGCAGTCCGCTCAGGAAAATCAGGATCTGTAATCCAGAAGCAGAGATAATGTCATACAGGCGAGCAATCACATCCGCCAGGAAGGATGTAAGCCAGCCCGGCACGCCGCTTCCCAGCAAGGATAGAATAAACTGTGTAGCGGATACCTGCTCCCGCATACCATCCGAA
>OLOH01001447.1_pt1 | contig 13481 bp, 13 predicted proteins | sample 1673221 | NCBI WGS metagenome assembly OLOH01 (sample SAMEA3136767, study PRJEB25190) | human gut metagenome
TGATGGGCTTGTCGGGGAAGATCTTGATCCAGACCTGACCGCCACGCTTGGTGTAACGGGTCATGGCGACACGGGCCGCCTCGATCTGGTTGGAGGTGATCCAGGCCGGCTCCTGCGCCTGCAGGCCGAACTCACCATAGGTCACCTTATTGCCGCGCAGGGCCTTGCCGGTCATACGACCGCGCTGCACTCTGCGGTACTTCACTCTTTTCGGCATCAGCATTAGTTGTTGCCTCCTTCCTTCGGAGCAGCGGGAGCTGCCGGACGCGGGCCGCGGTTGTAGCCGCCCTGAGGACGATTGCCGCCCTGCGGACGTCCGCCGCCCTGGTAGCCCGGACGGCCGCCCTGGCGGTTGCCGTCACGACGGTCGCGGTTGTAGCCGCCGCGGCCTCTGCGATCGCCGTCACGGCGGTCACGGCGACGGTCGTCGCGCTTGTTCAGATCCATGGTGCGCGGGGTGGTGCGCAGGCTCTGGGAGAGGATCTCGCCTTTGTAGATCCAGACCTTGACGCCGACACGGCCGTAGGTCGTGGCAGCCTCAGCGAAGCCGTACTCGATGTCCGCGCGGATGGTCTGCAGCGGAATGGTACCCTCGTGGTAGCACTCGGTGCGGGCGATCTCGGCGCCGCCCAGACGGCCGGAGCACATGATCTTGATGCCGCGGGCGCCCATTCTCATGGCGCGGCCCATGGCGTTCTTCATGGCGCGGCGGAAGCCGATGCGCTTCTCGAGCTGCGCGGCGATGTTCTCGGCGACGAGCTGTGCGTTCGTATCCGGCGTGCGGACCTCGACGATGGAGAGGGCGACCGGCTTGCCGATCATCTTCTCGACGGAGAGGCGGATGCGCTCGATCTCCGCGCCGCCCTTGCCGATGACAACGCCCGGACGAGAGCAGTGGATATAGATGCGGACCTTCGCGCTGTCGCGCTCGATCTCGATGTTCGGGATGCCTGCGGAATACAGGGTCTTCTTCAGGTACTGGCGGATCTTGTAGTCCTCAACGATCAGGTCGCCGACCTTCTCGTCACGGGCATACCAGCGGGAATCCCAATCTTTGATGACGCCGACACGCATGCCGTGCGGATTAACTTTCTGTCCCATATCTTCTGCCTCCTCCCTTATGCCTTCTCAGCCACGACGATGGTGATGTGGCTGGTGCGCTTGTTGATGCGGTACATACGGCCCTGAGCTCTCGGGCGGCCGCGCTTGAGGATCGGGCCGGCCGTGGCATAGGCCTCGGCAACGTAGAGGTTGTCCGGATCCATCTCGAAGTTGTTCTCCGCGTTGGCCACTGCGGACTTCAGGAGTTTCTCCAGGTCCTCGCAGGCAGCCTTGGGTGTGTGCTTCAAGATAGCGGCGGCAAGGTCTACCGGCTTGTTGCGGATGAGATCCAGGACGATGCCGACCTTACGGGGAGAGATACGGGTGTAGTTCAGTGTTGCTTTCGCTTCCATTGCTTTTCTCTCCTTTCTTCTTACTTAGAGGTCTTGGCGCCCGCGTGGCCCTTAAAGGTCCGCGTGGGGGCAAACTCGCCCAGCTTGTGTCCTACCATGTCCTCGGTGATATACACCGGAACATGCTTGCGGCCGTCGTGGACCGCGATGGTGTGACCGACGAAATCCGGGAAGATCATGGAAGACCTGCTCCAGGTCTTGACGATCTTCTTCTCGCCGGCCTCGTTCATGGCCTGGATCCTTTTCAGCAGCACGGGCTGTACAAAGGGTCCCTTCTTTAAGCTTCTGCTCATAGTATCTTTGCTCCTTTCCCGTGCGGCTTACTTGCCGTTTCTACGCTTTACGATAAACTTATCGCTGCGGTTCTTCTTCTTGCGGGTCTTGTAACCCAGAGCAGGCTTACCCCAGGGGGTAACAGGTCCGGGACGGCCCACAGGGCTTTTGCCCTCGCCACCGCCGTGGGGGTGGTCATTGGGGTTCATTACGGAGCCACGCACGGTAGGCCGCCAGCCCATATGGCGTTTCCGGCCAGCCTTGCCGATCTTTACGTTCTCATGGTCGATGTTGGAAACCTGGCCGATGGAAGCCATGCAGCTCTCGGGCACGTTCCGCAGTTCGCCGGAAGGCAAACGCAGCAGGGCCATGCCGTTCTCCTTGGCCATCAACTGAGCCATGATGCCGGCGGCACGGGCCAACTGAGCGCCCTTGCCGGGATACAGCTCCACGTTGTGGATGAAGGTACCAACAGGGATGTTCTTCAGGGGCAGAGCGTTGCCGGGCTTAATGTCGGCGCCAGCGCCGGAAACCACTTTGTCTCCAGCCTTCAGGCCGTGGGGAGCCAGGATATAACGCTTCTCGCCGTCCTCGTACTGAACCAGAGCGATGAACGCGGAACGGTTGGGATCGTACTCGATGGAGAGCACAGTGGCTTCCACGTCGTGCTTCTGGCGCTTGAAGTCGATGATACGATACTTCTTGCGGTTGCCGCCGCCACGATGGCGGACGGTGATGCGGCCATAGCTGTTGCGGCCGGCTTTTTTATCCAGAGGAGCCAGCAGGCTCTTCTCAGGACCATTCTTGGAAAGGCTGGTGTAGTCCGTTACGGACATGTTCCGCCTTGCCGCGGTGGTCGGCTTGTAACTCTTGATTGCCATTTGGTTTTCACTCTCCTATATTGGCTTTGCGGGGGTGGCGTTGCCCCCATTCGTGCCCATCTTTGGGCTTGCGATGATCTTTTTCCGGTTTGCCGGAAGGGTTAGATCATGCTCTCAAAGAATTCGATGGTCTTGCTGTCTTCGGTCAGGGTGACGACGGCTTTCTTCCAGCTCTTGGTGTAGCCTTCGTTCCGGCCCTGGCGGCGCAGATGGCCCCTGACGTGGAGGGTGTTCACCTTGCTGACCTTAACGCCGAAAAGCTCTTCCACAGCGCGCTTGATGTCGATCTTGGTGGAAGCTTTGCTCACTTCAAAGGTGTACTTCTTCTGGCTGTTGCCATCCATGGTCTTCTCAGTGATGATGGGGCGGATGATGATATCCTGGGCTGCCATTATGCATACACCTCCTCAATCTTAGCGACTGCATCCTTGACGACGATGAACTTATCGGCGCCCAGAATGTCGTAAACGTTCAGGGTGTTGACCTGAGTGGTCTTCACACCGGGGATGTTCCGGGCGGAAGCGATCACTTTCTCGTCCATGGTGCTGAGAACGATCAGAGCTTTCTTCTCGGAACCCACCGCCTTGAGCATCTCGGCGATGGTCTTGGTCTTATAGGAATCGGCAGAGATCTGGTCGATGACGATCATCTCGTTGTCACGCACCTTGGAAGAAAGGGCGGACTTCATAGCCAGGCGCTTTACCTTCTTGTTCAGGGTGTAGCGGTACTCCCGGGGCTTGGGAGCGAACACGATGCCGCCGTGAGTCCACTGGGGAGCACGGGTGGAACCCTGACGGGCCCGGCCGGTGCCCTTCTGGCGCCACGGCTTCTTGCCGCCGCCGGAAACCTCCGAACGGGTGAGGGCGGACTGGGTACCCTGGCGCTGATTGGCCAGATAATTCTTAACCATGTCGTTCATAACGGACACGTTGGGCTCAATGCCGAACACGGCGTCGTTCAGTTCCTGCTGGCCGACTTCCTGGCCCTGCATGTTCAAAACTGCGATAGTAGGCATGCTTTATTCCTCCTTCCCTTACGCTTTCACACTGTCGCGGACAACGACGATGCCGCCGTTGGGGCCGGGAATGGCGCCCTTGATCGCGATCAGGTTGTTTTCGGCGTCCACCTTGGCGACCGTGAGGTTCTGCACAGTGACAGTCTCAGCACCCAGATGGCCGGCCATCTTCAGACCCTTCCACACACGAGAGGGAGTGGAGCAGGCGCCGTTGGAACCGCCGTGGCGGGCAACAGGACCGGAACCGTGGGTCTCTTTCAGACGGCGGAAGTTCCAGCGCTTGATCACGCCGGCGTAGCCCTTACCTTTGCTCTTACCGGTAACGTCTACACGCTCGCCAGCCTCAAAGGTGTCGGCCTTGATCAGGTCGCCCACGTTCAGGGCGCTGATGTCGTCCAGCCGCAGCTCGCGCAGAGTCTTCTTGGGGGCGACGTCGCCCTTCTTGAAGTGGCCCGTCAGAGGCTTGGTTACCCGCTGGGGCTTCTGGTCGCCGAAGCCGATCTGCACGGCGTTGTAGCCGTCGTTTTCCTCGGTCTTCTTCTGTGTTACCACACAGGGACCGGCTTCGATCACAGTGACGGGAATGACTTTTCCCTTTTCGTCGAAGATCTGCGTCATGCCGATCTTCTTGCCGATGATTCCTTTTTTCATTTTCTTTTTCCTCCTGTAGAGTTATTGGTTGGGGTTTCCCAACATGACCCTCCGTATCCAGAGTAGCTTAAGATGAAGCCTTACAGCTTGATCTCGATCTCTACGCCGGCGGGGAGTTCCAGACCCATCAGAGCCTCAACGGTCTTGTTGCTGGGTCTGAGAATGTCGATCAGTCTCTTGTGGGTGCGCATCTCAAACTGCTCACGGCTGTCCTTATACTTATGAACAGCGCGCAGGATGGTGATGATCTGCTTCTCGGTGGGCAGCGGCACGGGGCCGGAGACCCGAGCGCCAGTGCGCTTTGCGGTAGCAACGATCTTCTCGGCGGACTGGTCCACCAACTGATGATCGTACCCCTTGATTCTGATCCTGATTTTTTCCTTGACTGCCACTCAAAATCGCCTCCTTAAAATTCTTTCAGGCGGGCTGGGTTTTTTCAACACTGTTCCGGGTGTTTCCCCCCTTGACATAGAAAAACCGGAAATCCGCGAACCGCGGATTCCGGGGCAAGGACAAACCCATATCATCCTTCGAAGGGCACAAAATCGGCCTTCCGGGACCACCCGGTGGTTCCATCCCTTCAAATTCCTTCGCCCGGTTTCAAATCGGACATACTCCACGGAAAAACCGGCCGCATTGGGCCGCAACCTCCCGCTTCATCGCATATCTGGTGTTCCCTTGTCTGGAACACCTGTGCAGTCACGCTCAATTATAATACCATACACCTTTTGGTTTTGCAAGGTTTTTTCGAAATTTTTTCAGATTTTTTTCACGCCGTTTTTCCAGGTCTTTCCTGGGGTTTTCCCCTGTTCAGGAATGGCTTTCTTTCCCCCGGGTCTCCCCGGAACGGAGGCACACTGCCGCCGCTTTGGAATCCGCCAGCAAGTCCGTAAAAGTAAATTTATTTCGGGTGGAAGTTTCCAAAGGCAGAAATTTTTCAAAAATGCACAGGCAACCCTCTCCCTTGGCCACCCGGTAATCTTCCAGGCTCCGGAGAGTCCAGCTCACTTCCTGCATGCCGAACACCCGGCGGGCCGTCCGCAGGGAAAGGTTCCGGCGAGTGTGGAAATCGTAGGCTTCAAAATGGGGGCGGGTATAAAAATTGGTCAGCAAGTTCCGACCGATAAAATCTTCCAGCTGGCTCATATCCTCCCGGGGCATGCGGCACATGAGCTGGCCCCGGACGATGTGGGGATAGTGCTTCCAGAACCACCGGACGATCCGGGGATCGAAGGATTCCACACAGTACAGGCCCTCATACCCCTTCAGCAGGTCCATGGCTTTCTTACAAAGCTCCTCCTGCCGGGTATAGCTTTTCATCTCGATGATCAAAGGCGTGCGGCCGTTTACAAGCTTCAGCACTTCCGTGAACAGGGGCACCCGTTCCTCCGTGCCGAACAGCCGGTAGCTGGACAGCTCTTCATAGGTCATGTCGCAGATGTTCCGTTCCACCCCGCAGGTTCGGGAAATGCTCAGGTCGTGGTGGACCACCACCTGGCCGTCCTTGGTGAGCTGCAAGTCAAACTCCATGCCGAAGCCGCCCCGCACCGCCAGGTCGAAAGCTTTCAGGGAATTTTCCGGCACGCCCTTGTCCTTGTCGTGCAGGCCCCGGTGAGCGTAGTCATATTTTTGGAAGGCGGAAAAATCCGCCCGGGGAAGATGGGGCGCAATGGCCCACAGCCACAGTAGGACCAACACCACCAAAACTGCCAGGATCACCCATAAAAGCGTCATACCGCTTCCCTCCAATTTGCATCAAGCCGGCCTTGCTGCCGGCGGAATTCTGTAGGCGTACAACCCATACTCTGTTTGAACACCCCGATAAAATAGCTCAGACTGTTGAACCCCGTGTCAAAGGCGATGTCCAACACCTTCCGGTCGCTTTCCAATAAAAGGTCCATGGCGGCGGACAATCGCACCCGGTTGATATACTGCACCGGGGTCTTAAAGGTATACTTTTTAAATAGGCGGCAAAAATGGCCGTCGCTCATGTGACTCAATTCCGCCAGCTGCCCAATGGTGATCTGCTGCCGGTAATGGCTGCGGATATAGTCGATGGCGGTCTTGATCCCCTGGGCCGGGGCTTTTTCCCGCTGGGGCACTGCCTGCTCTCCCTCTTCCGTCAGGCTGGCAAAGATCTCCAACAGCTGGGCCCGCACCCGCAGCTCGTAGGCCGGGGGCCGCTGGGCCAGCAGATCCATCACCCGGTCAAAGGCGGCCAGGGCTTCCCTGCCTTTCTCCCCATCCGGCTTGGTGACCCGCCTGGGGTGCAGCTTCCCTTCCAGCACCGGGGCCACATACTTCCGCCGGGCAATATCGCTTTGGTCCCCGCAGAGCATCTCCGGGCTGAACACTACCGCGGCGTAATCCAGCACCTGGCTGTTCAAGGGCTGGGCGGCGTGAAGCTCCCCGCTGTTGAAAAAGATCATTTCCCCCGTGTGGGCTTCCAGGTAATCGCTGCCGCACTGCACCCGCACGGTGCCCCGCTCCACTTTGAAAAGCTCCATCTCGTCGTGCCAATGGCACTCCAATTCCTCGTAATGGGCGGAATAGGTGGGACCGATGCGGTAGCAGCTGACCGGCAGGCTGATGTCCCCATGATGCCGCACTTCTTTCAGCTCCCGGTCGACCACTTTCCACACCGCCTTTCCGTGAAATAATCAAAATAGTGGAACCGATTGTCCGTTTCCCACAAGCTTTTTTCGGGCCCCACAGCTTAGAATGAATATACTATATATCATTGTGGGGGGATTTGCAACCACGTCCCCCTGGATTTTTTCAAAATACCACACATCAAAAAAGTTGACTCCTACACAAGCGCAAAAGAAAGGAATGGTATCCATGAAATTCACCAAAGGCTATTGGCAGAACCTGCCCGGCGTGGAAAACGCCGACGTGGTACAGATCCGGGAAGTAAAAGTGACCCAGGACACAGTCTACCTCTACGCTGTGCCCTATCCCCAGGACGAACGGGCTATAGGCGGCCCGGTGCTGGAGCTGTACATCTCTTCCCCCAAAAAGGACATCCTTCGCACCCAGGCGTACCACTTTATGGGCAGTGCCAAGAAGGAACCTCAATTCGAGCTGGACATGGAAGCCTGCCCCCTGACCGTGGAAGAGTTTGAGGGCGGCCTGTCCATCCAAAGCGGCAAGACGGAACTGCGCATCACCAAAAACCCTGCCTCCTTTACCTATTATTATGAAGGAAAGAAGCTGACCCACATTGGCGACCGGTTCGGCCACGCCATGATCAGCACCCTGACCACTCCCGACGGTCCCTTCATGCGTGTGCAGATGGACCTGGACATCGGGGAAAAAGTCTACGGCCTTGGAGAACGGTTCACTCCCTTTGTGAAAAACGGCCAGGTGGTGGACATGTGGAACGAGGACGGCGGCACCTGCACCGAGATCTCCTACAAGAACATCCCCTTCTACATGACCAACAAGGGCTATGGCCTGCTGGTGAACACCAGCGGCAAAGTGTCCTATGAGATCTGCTCCGAGGCGGTGACCCGGGTACAGTTCTCCGTGCCGGGAGAGAAGATCGACTTCATGGTCATCGGCGGCGGGGACGGCAAAACCGTGCTGCAAAATTACCCCGCCCTCTCCGGCCGTCCGGCCCTGCCTCCCGCCTGGAGCTTCGGCCTGTGGCTGACCACCAGCTTCACCACCTCCTACGACGAAAAGACCGTGCGCAGCTTTGTGGACGGCATGGCCCAGCGGAAGATCCCCCTCCACGTGTTCCACTTCGACTGCTACTGGATGAAGGAAAACGAGTGGTGCAACTTCACCTGGGACGAGGCCATGTTCGACGACGTGCCCGGGATGCTGAGCCGGATGAAAAATCAGTGCGGGCTGAAGATCTGCGTGTGGATCAACTCCTATATCGGCCAGAAATCCCCCCTGTTCAAAGAGGCCATGGAGAAGGGTTACCTCTTAAAGCGGCCCAACGGGGACGTGTGGCAATGGGACTTGTGGCAGGCTGGCATGGGTCTGGTGGACTTTACCAATCCGGACGCCTGGAAATGGTACCAGGGGAAACTGCGGGTACTGCTGGACCAGGGCGTGGACTGCTTCAAGACCGACTTTGGCGAGCGTATCCCCACCGACGTGGTGTACTACGACGGCAGCGACCCGGAGCTGATGCACAACTACTACACCTACCTGTACAACAAATGTGTGTTTGAGCTGCTGGAAGAGTACAAGGGCAAGAACCAGGCCTGCCTGTTCGCCCGGAGCGCCACCGTGGGCGGCCAGAAATTCCCGGTCCACTGGGGCGGAGACTGTTCTTCCAACTACCCGTCCATGAGCGAATCCCTCCGGGGAGGGCTTTCCCTGTGCATGTCCGGCTTCGGCTTCTGGAGCCACGACATTTCCGGCTTTGAGGGCACCGCACCCGCCGACGTGTACAAGCGCTGGGCGGCCTTCGGCCTGCTGTCCACCCATTCCCGGCTCCACGGGTCCAACTCCTACCGGGTGCCCTGGCTCTTTGGGGAGGAAGCGGTGGACGTGGTGCGGAAATTCACCAATTTGAAATGCACTCTCATGCCCTACCTGTACTCTGCCGCCGTGGAGACCCATGAGACCGGCGTACCCACCATGCGGGCCATGGTGTTGGAATTCCCCGAGGATATTCCCTGTTCCGACCTGGACCGGCAGTACATGCTGGGCGGCAGTCTGCTGGTGGCCCCTGTGTTCACCAAGGAAGGGGACGTGGACTACTACCTGCCGGAAGGCACCTGGACCAATTTCTTCACCGGCGAAACGGTGGAAGGGGGCAAGTGGCGCCACGAGGTCCACGACTTTATGAGCCTGCCTCTGATGGCCCGGGAAAACTCCCTGATCGCGGTGGGCGCCGACGACCAGCACGTGGAATACGACTTTGGCAAGGACCTGACATTGCACCTGTTTGCCCTGAAGGACAAAGCCCAGGCCGATGTGAAAGACATGTACGGCGAGGACATGCTGAAGGCCAGCGCCCAGAACCAGAACGGCACGGTAACCCTCACCTTTGAGGGACGGGCTGAAAACCTGAAGGTGCTGCTCCGCGGCATCCACGAAGTGAAGGACCTGTCCGGCGCCCAGGCTCAGGACACGGAACAAGGTTTGCTGCTCCAGGTCAACGCCCAGCTGGACCCCGTCTCCTACACCCTGTAACACACCAGCGTGACGGTCGCTGTGTCCCGGTGGGACACTTTCCAGCGACTGACCGAGCCGGGAGGCGAGACTGGGGCGGCCGGCAGGCGAGAGTTAGGGCTGACAGCTTTACCCGCTGCGAAAAAAGACATGAAAAAGGACCATCCGATTGGATGGTCCTTTTTTTTGTGAATGTAAGTTTAGCAGAAGGGATTCTCGGTCTTGTAGAGCATGCCCTTGGGCTGGTTGAAGCCGATATCCTGGATGCCCAGCAGCTTGAACAGCTCGAACAGAGCCTTGCCGTGATGGCCGAAGGCCACTGCGCCATGGTGGGGATACCGCTTCTCCACCAGGATGTGACGGTAGAACCGGCCCATCTCGGGGATAGCGAACACGCCGATGCCACCGAAGGAGCAAGTGGGCACGGGCAGGACTTCGCCTTCCGCCACATAGCAGCGGAGCTGGCCGTCAGCAGTGCTCTGCAGACGATAGAAGGTGATCTCGCCGGGAGCGATGTCGCCTTCCAGAGTGCCGCGGGTGAAATCGGGGTCGCTGCCGGCGGGCTCCAGCAGACGATGCTGGATCAGCTGATACTTCACAGCGCGGTCGGCGCACAGCTTGCAGCTGGGGGTGTTGCCGCAATGGAAGCCCATGAAGGTGTCGGTCAGCTTGTAATCATAGTCAAACTTGCCCTTGATCTGAGCCTCATACATGGAGGCGGGCACGGAGTTGTTGATGTCCAGCAGAGTGACGGTATCGCCGGAAATGCACATGCCGATGTACTCGCTCAAAGCGCCATAGATATCCACTTCGCAGGCCACGGGAATACCGCGGGTGGCCAGACGGGAGTTCACATAGCAGGGCTCAAAGCCAAACTGGCTGGGGAATGCAGGCCAGCACTTGTCGGCGAAAGCCACATACTGGCGGCTGCCCTTGTGCTGCTCGGCCCAATCCAGCAGGGTCAGTTCAAACTGAGCCATACGGGCGGACAGCTCGGGATAATACTTGCCCTCGCCCATTTCCTGTGCCATGTCTGCGCAGACTTCGGGGATACGGGGATCGTTGGCATGCTCTTTGTAAGCCACCAGCAGATCCAGCTCGCTGTTCTCCTCGATCTCGATGCCCAGCTGATACAGGCCGTTGATGGGAGCGTTGCAGGCGAAGAAGTCCTGAGGACGGGGACCGAAGGTGATGATCTTCAGGCCCTTGATGCCGATGACTGCACGGGCGATGGGAACGAACTCCACCATCTTGTCGGCGATCTCCTGAGCGTCGCCCACGGGATACTCGGGGATGTAGCCTTTCAGGCCGCGCAGGCCCAGGTTGTAAGAGCAGTTCAGCATGCCGCAATATGCGTCGCCACGGCCGTTGATCAGGTCGCCGTCGCCTTCGGCAGCAGCCACGAACATGCAGGGACCGTCAAAATTCTTGGCGATCAGGGTCTCGGGAGTCTCGGGGCCAAAGTTGCCCAGGAACACTGTGAGGGCGTTGCAGCCGGCTGCCTTGACTTCCTCAACAGCTTTCAGCATATCTTTCTCGTTCTCTACAGTAGTCTGAGCCTCGTACACTTCCAGGCCCTTAGCGGCGCAAGCGGCCACCACGGCGGCCCGGCGGTTCTGGGAAAGCTGGATGGGGAAGCAGTCACGGGAGACAGCCACGATGCCCAGCTTGACCTGAGGGATGTTGTTCATTTTGGGTTCCTCCATTTTTTCAGAATTCTGAAACCATTTGTGCGGGGAGCGGCGCTTTTCGCCGTTCAATTTGTACGCACATTTTTTCACATTCATCATAGCCCAAAAGTGCAAAAATTGCAAGTCTTTTTTGCGGGAAATCACCAATCAAACGCGGATTTTTCCCCCCGGTCCCGGTTTTACCCTCAGTTTCCTTCCGGCAGAGGTTCTTCCTGGCCGCTGCGCCGGATACACCGTTTCAGCCAATTCATCCGGTAATAGTAGACAATGAACACCAGCGCCGTGGTCACCCAGGTCACAGGATAGTTCATGGCCACCGATTCCATGGTGTTCATGATCGGCACGGCAACCACCATCCACAAGATCCGCAGGCCGCACACGCCGAAACAGACAATGAGCATGGGCTGCAAAGCTTCTCCTGCGCCGCGGATGGCTCCGGAGAACAGTTCGATAAACACATAGGTAAAGTAGGAGGGCCCCAGCACCCAGAAGAACCGCTGGCCGATTTCGATAACGGTTTCGTCCCCGGTAAAGAACCGGAGCAGGGGTTCCATAAAGATCAGCAGCAGGCCGCTGAGCACAATGGTCACTCCCAGCGTCATCAGCAGGCAGATGCGCACGCTGCGCTTGACCCGGTCATATTTCCGGGCGCCGAAATTCTGCCCCACAAAGGTGGTGATGGAAATACCGAAGGCGTTCATCACCATCCAGATAAAGCCGTCGATCTTGCCGATGGCCGCCCAGGAGGCGATGGCGTCGGTGCCAAAAGAGTTGATGCCCGCCTGGATCACCAGGTTGGACACGGAATACAGCACCGACTGCAAGCCTGCGGGCAAACCGATGCGGATCACGTTTTTCAGGATGCTTCTGTCAAAGCGGATCTTCCGCAGTTCCACCCGGTAAGATTCCCTGGTGAGCATGAGCCGGAGCATGATCAGCACCGCGCTGACCACCTGGGAAAGGACGGTGGCGATGGCCACGCCGAACACGCCCCACCGGAACACCAGCACAAACAGCAGGTCCAAAGCGATGTTCACCAGGCAGCAGACAATGAGCACGTACAGGGGCATGCGGGAATCCCCGATGGCCCGGAGCACGCCGGTGCCCACATTGTAGATCATACAGGCGATGATGCCGCAATAGTACACGTTCACATAGGTCAACGCGTCCCCCATGATCTCATCGGGCACACCCAGCAGACGCAGGGAAGGCTCAGCGGTCAGCAGGCCCAACACCATAATGATCAGGCCGCCCACCAAGGCCAGCGCCATAGAGGTATGCACGGCTTTGGACACGTTTCTGGCGTCCCCGGCGCCGAAAAATTGGGAGATGATAACCGTGGCGCCGGAAGAAACGCCCACGAAAAATCCCACCAACAGGTTGATCAGGTTGCCGGTGGTGCCCACCGCCGCCAACGCCTGGGTGCCCACATACTGGCCCACCACAATGGTATCCACCGTATTGTAAAGCTGCTGGAAAAATGTCCCGATCAAAATGGGGAAAAAGAAGATCAAAAGCTGTTTCCAAATCACCCCTTGGGTGATGCTGTTCTCTTTGATCGTCTGCTCCATAGAAATTCCCTCCTTATTCCCTTTCGTCCAATGCAAACCCCTTCCGCCTGGAAAGGGAATACATGTGCACATAATAAGCTGTCACCAGCAGGATGGCCGCGCCGGTCCATGCGCCCACCTCCGCATAGAAAATGCCTTCCTGGCCCATGACCAAGGGCAGCAGCAGCGCCACGCCAATGCGCACCAACATTTCCACGAACCCGGAAAACATGGGAATGACCGTATCCCCCAGGCCCATCAGGGCGGAACGGTAGATGTGCAGCATGTACAAAATGGGCAGGCACACACTCATAATGGAAAGATAGTGGTAGGCGATCCCCAGGGAATCCTCCACCTCTTCCGGGCTGCCGGAAATGAACAGTCCCAAAAACAGTTTGCCGAAGGCCAGCATGGCCGCCGCGATGATCACCGAAGTCACCAGGGCGATGAGCACCGCCGAACGCATGCCTTTTTTAATGCGCCGGACAAACCTGGCACCCAAATTCTGTCCCACATAGGAAGTGACCGCAAAGCCGTAAGACGTGGCGGCGATCTCCAAAATGCCGTACAGTTTATTGGTGGCGGTAAACCCGGCGATGAACAGCATGCCATACCGGTTGATCACCGACTGGACCACCATGCCGCCAATGGAGATGATGGCATTTTGCAGCGCCACGGGGGAACCCAGTTTCAGCAAAGTCCTGGCCAGGTCCCAGCCCAGGCTGAGATCCTTCCGGTGGACTTTTAAAATGGTGATCTTTTTCACGTTCACAAAGCAGTACACCGCGGACACCGCCTGGGAAAGCACGGTGGCGATGGCCGCACCGGCC
>OLOH01001448.1_pt1 | contig 13480 bp, 10 predicted proteins | sample 1673221 | NCBI WGS metagenome assembly OLOH01 (sample SAMEA3136767, study PRJEB25190) | human gut metagenome
AGGGTGGCAAGAAAGCATGAGCGGTACAAGCGATTATTATTCCTTGTTCAGCGATTATTTGACAAATCAGAAGGCTAATTCGGCCAACACCAGGGAATCGTATTTGCGGGATACATTATATTTTCTGGAGTATTTGTCCGATGCTGGTGCGGATCCTTTGGAGGCGGACGAGCAGGTGATTCAAGGCTATGTGGACCACCTTCACGAGTTAAAACGTTCCCCCACCACGATTTCCAGAAACCTTGCGTCAGTGCGCTGTTTTTATAAGTTTCTGATTTTCCGTGGGATGATGGATCACAATCCAGCCAAGGGTATTAAATTGGAGAAAACGGTTAAAAAGCTTCCCCAAGTCCTTTCCGGGGAAGAGATCGAACAGCTGCTTTCCCAGCCGGACATCACGGAGCCTAAGGGCTGCCGGGATAAGGCCATGTTGGAGCTGCTGTACGCTACAGGAATCCGGGCTTCAGAGCTGATTAACCTGAATATCCAGGATTTGAATTTGCGATCCGGTGTGCTGTATTGCCGTGGAAGCAAGGGCGTGCGGTCCATTCCTGTGTATCCGTCTGCGGTTGTGGCGGTCTCCGATTACATTTATCGTATGCGGGGGCTGATTATTGGGCCGGAAAGTGGAAATGCCCTGTTTGTAAATCTGAATGGGGGACGTTTGACACGCCAAGGATTCTGGAAAATCGTCAAGGGTTATGCGACAGAAGCAGGGATTGTCAAGGAGATCACTCCTCACACGCTGCGCCATTCCTTTGCCTTGCATTTGCTGGAAAACGGAGCTTCCGTGAAGGACATCCAGACCATGATGGGCCATGCGGACATTTCTTCTACACAAGTTTATCTGCAACTGCTGGACAGTCATGTAAAACAGGTGTATAATGATTGCCATCCCAAAGCAAAATTGGGATAAGTAAAAAGTACGGTCTGTGGAAATGGAGTTGGTTTTTTGGCCTTTCTGGGAATTTTTGGGAATTACAATAAACCTGGCCCTGGAGTCAATAAAGACGATCCGCCCAAGGCGGCGCCAGTCCGTTTTTTCGAAATTTTACTGCGAAAATTCTGGAAATTGGTACAGTTGAATTTGATCTTTTTGATTCCCTTTGCGGTTGCCGTTGTTTTGATGTTTTTGCTGTTTCTATCGCCTACCCATTTCATGTTGCAGCTTCCAGTGGGCGATGGGGCCATGCAGGTGGACTTGTGGCTGATGTATGCGGTGCCGTTGCCGTTGATTCTGTTATCGCCTTTTACAGCTGGTCTGACCTTTGTGACGCGAAACTTTGCGCGGGAAGAACACGCTTTTGTGTGGTCGGATTTTTGGGATAACGTAAAAGAAAATTGGAAATACTTCCTGCTGAACGGTTTGATCGTGTACGTGGTGTATGTTGTGCTTAGCTTCTCCATCATGTATTACTACAACGGCACATCCAGGAACTGGTTTTTCTACATTCCGTTTTGGCTTTGCTTGGTATTAGCAGTGTTTTTCCTGTTTGCCCAGTATTATTTGCCGGTGATGTTTGTCACCTTCGATTTGAAGTTTGGACAAGCGTACCGCAATGCGTTTATCCTGGCTTTGGCTGGTTTGGGACGAAACATTTTGATCACGGTGATTTTGGGCGTCCTGCTTTATTTGGTGTATGCGGTGATTCCCATGGTGGGACTGACGATCTTTATTTTATTGGCGCTTCTGGTATTTTTGCTGTTCGCCTTAGTCAGTTACTTCATTAACTTCACGGTGTATCCTGTGGTGGACCGGTATTTGATCAAACCCTATCAGCAGAAGCTGGAGGAAGAAAAGAATGGTCCCGCTCCTGTTCAGGAAGATCCGGAAGAAGCAAGATTCTTTGCTCCGCCGGAAGCAGATGGGGAAGAGGATGACGATGACGAGGATAAGATGGTCTATGTCAACGGACGTCTGATGAAAAAATCCCAAATGAAAGAACAATATCGAGATGAATAACGAATAAAAAAGGGCTCCCAATCGGGAGTCCTTTTTTATGTATCATCCGAGTCTTTTTCCGAGTTTTTAGATGGTTTGCTTGTGGGTTTGCCTTCGGTAATGTTGGCTAATGGATTGGAATTGATGGCCGCTTCCATTTGATTGCTGGAAGTGTGAGTGTAAATTTCCGTTGTTCCCAAGTTAGCGTGTCCTAGAATGTCCTGCAGCACACGAATATCCACATTGCCGTAACGATACATCAAAGTGGCTGCTGTGTGACGCAGTTTGTGAACGGAATAACCGGGGCCACCCAAGCCGATTTTTTCCAGATATTTTTTTACAATGTGTTGTACTGTTTTCGGACTGATCCTGGTGCCTCGATTGCTGAGAAACAGAGCGTTTCGGTCTTTCACATCATCTTTGGGACGCACCGCCAAATAATGCTGAATGGAATCCAAACAGGCTTGATTCAAATAAACGATCCGTTCCTTGTTGCCTTTTCCCAGAATTCGCAGTGTGGAGTTGTTTTGAATCACATCCGTCAGATTCAAGGATACCAATTCCGCAAGACGCATTCCGCAGTTGAGAAAAAGAGTTAAAATACAGCGATCCCGTTCTGCGTCCGGACCTTCTACCGCGTTCAACAGTTCGATACTTTGTTCGAGTGATAGAAAGTGGGGAAGAGCCTTTTTCTTTTTGGGAGGGGTCAAGTTTTCTGTGGGATTTTCCTCCAACAGTTTTTCATGGACCGTCAGGTATTTGAAAAAGGATTTTAGTGAAGAAGATTTTCTTTGGCGAGTAGAGCTCATGTTGTTGCGCTCATCCGCCACAAAATTCATAAACTCAAAAATATCATAGGTTTTGATCTTGCGGATATCATCCAGCGTGAAATCGTTTACAGGGATTTCATCCAGCGGTGTGTCCGCAGGCATTTGGCGGCTTTTTAAAAAACGGAAAAACGTCCGTAGGTCCATACAGTATTCGTCCACTGTTTTTGGAGAAAGCCCACGGATATTCCGTAAATACATGGCGTATTGCTGCACAAGCGCCGGCATCTCATCCTTGATGGAAAAGCTCATGGCGATGGTTCTACTCCTTCCCTGGATTATACAAAATCTTGATTTTGTATAATTTTGTATTTTCTTTTCTTAGGCCCCTTCCGGTCAATCCTGCTCCAGCAGCGGCAGGATTCCACCCACGTCTAATAGAGGCCCTTTTCTTAATTCTATGGGATTTACTTTTTGCTCCCTTAAAAACGAACGGATTCTATCCCCGTCAGGATGACAAGATAATTCTCCGGCAAACGCCAATTCATTTGGTCCCAATTTACCGCAGCATCCTCCAATAAAACCTGTGTCGTAGTCTGGTAGCTCAATATGACCTGGACGAATAAGCAGTACGGTAAACCCTTTGGCTGTCAGAGCCTGTTCCAATCCTTCATCTGCCGTGATGGCACAATGTTCATTTACCAAAGCCACAGAACATGCTCCGTACCCTTGTCGTACTGGCAGAAAATGGATTCCTTGCTGTGTGACCATATCCTGAATGGACCGGTCAACCCCTTTTGGATTTCCCACAAAATACGATTGCCACAAAAAGCCGCCGCACAATACATCCTTGGGATATTGGCCTTCAGGTTCTGCCTGTGTCTCATAGACCTGAAATCCCAAGGAATGTAATTCTTCCAATAAGCTGTTCGTCTTTAAAACGAACATTTGTTCAAAAGAAAAGGGGCATACTTGCAGGTCGGGATGATACCTCACTGGCCCGGGCAGACGCTGCTCTTCTCTGGTGCTCAGAACGTTTAGCCCCTGTTGTTGGAGACATTGTTTCAGCCATGGGTATTCCCCAGAAACCAGCACCCAGGAAACCTGTTTTTCTGGCAGTCGTGGGTGTTGCAAAAAGCGGCTCATGTGGCTGCCTCGAACGCTTCCCGAATGTTTTTCGCTCCGATGATCTCCATTTCCTGCTTTCTGGATGTGCTCAAACCCTTTAGACCGTGATAAGGAAGTACACAGCGGGTAAATCCAAGCCGTGCCGCTTCCGCAATGCGCAGATCGGCGTGGCTGACACTTCGCAGTTCGCCTGCCAACCCAATTTCCCCAAATACCACAGTATCTTCACGGATGGGTGTATCTTTCAGACTGGAAATCAAGGACATGGCCACAGCCAAATCTACAGAAGGCTCGTCCAAACGCAATCCACCTACTACGTTTACATAGGCATCCAAATTGGAGAAATAGTACCCTGCCCGCTTTTCCAACACTGCCAAAATCAGCGCCATACGGTTGTAATCAAAACCGGTGGACATACGGCGGGGATTGCCATATCCAGAGGTGGTGGCCAGGCCTTGAATTTCCGCCAGGATCGGCCGGGTACCCTCCATTACCGCTGTGACGCAAGTGCCGGAAACATCTTTGGGACGGCCGGAAAGCATGGCTTGAGATGGATTTTCCACTTGCTGCAATCCGTTTTCCCCCATGTCGAATACGCCGATTTCATTGGTGGAACCATACCGGTTTTTTACTGCCCGCAAAATCCGGTATGTCATTTGCCGGTCGCCTTCAAAATAGAGCACGGCGTCCACAATATGTTCCAGTACCTTTGGCCCGGCGATGGCCCCATCTTTGTTTACATGGCCTACTACAATGATCGGGATATCCAGAGATTTGGCACAACGCATCATGGCGTTAGTACATTCACGAACTTGTGTCACGCTTCCAGGTGAAGAGTTTAGGTCAGTGTGGTTCATGGTCTGGATGGAGTCGATCATCACCAGATCGGGACGTTCGTTTCGGATTTCTTCTACCACATATTGGATGTCGGTTTCTGTAAGGATCATCAAATTAGAACTTTGCACGCCCAGCCGTGATGCGCGAAGCTTGATCTGCCGGGCAGATTCTTCTCCGGAGACATAGAGAATTCGGAGAGTTTGGCCCAAGGTCTCGCAGATCTGCAACAGCATGGTGGATTTTCCTATGCCAGGGTCGCCGCTGATCAGTATCAGCGAACCTTTTACGATTCCGCCGCCTAACACACGGTCCAGTTCAGAAAGGCCGGTGTGATACCGGGATTCTTCCTCTGTGCTGATTTCGTTGATCGGCGTGGGCCGTGAGAGCCTTCCGCCGCTTCCGCTTGCCTTCTTTTGAGGCAGGGCGGGTTCCTTTATAGTTTCCTCAAAGGTGTTCCATTCTCCGCAACTGGGACACTTCCCCATCCATTTTGCGGACTCGAATCCACACTCTCTGCATTGATAGATCAGTTTATTTTTCGCAGCCATGCTGAAGTCTCCTGCTCTTAATCGTCGTTTGACTTTATCGGCCGGTGGTCCAGCCGATTTTTCTAAGAGCATTATACCATAAATCCGAAGTAAGCAGAAGTGTTATCTGCTGGAAGAACTTTCGGCTTCTCGTTGTTCCAGGAAGGATACAATGCCGTTATAGATAGCTGCTGCCATATCCTGCTGATACGCTTCCTGACTTAGCAGGGTTGCCTCTTCCGGGTTGGATAAGAAGCCGCATTCTACCAGGACCGCTGGAACTTGACAGTGAGTCAACAAATAGATCTCTTCCCCAGCTTCTTTATTTTGCCGAGTATTGTCAGGCTGAAGGGAACTGACCACGCTTTCCCGGATACATTCTGCTAGCTGGGCGCTTTCAGGGTTATTTGGCGAGTAGAACATTTGGGCGCCGCTGTATTGGCTTTGGGAAAATTGATTTTGATGGATGCTTACCAATAAGCACTCCCCTGTTTCTTCCACCAGTCTGACCCGGTTTTTTGTATCGGATCGTTTCCGTTCGGCCACAGTGGAGAGGGATTGATCCCCCACAGAGTAATCTCCGTCACGCACCAGGATGACCTGAAAATTGTTGGCTTTCAGATTTTCTGCCAGAGCCAGTGCAATGGCCAAATTGATGTCTTTTTCCACCAGCCCGTTGACTCCCACTGCGCCGCCATCTTCCCCACCATGACCTGCGTCTACCACGATGGTGGCTTTTTTTTCAAAAAAATCCGCATGGAATGCCACAATGCCAAAGGCTTCTATAGTCTGCACACCGAATAAGATAAGTGAAGCACAAAACAGCACCCAAAAGAACACTTTTCGCTTCATATGTGATCGCCCCCCTGTGGTAGCAGGGATATGCAAAAGGTTTTTTGTGTATTCCCTTTTCAATTATTCCCGGTCATGGTAAAATAACATATTACAAATTCAAATGGATTTCTTGCATTGCCCTACAGAAAGGAGTGATTTTATATGAAAATCAAAGAGCTTTTCAATCGTGACGACAAAAAGGTGACCTTTTCCTGTGAAATATTCCCTCCGAAAAAGGAACTTCAATTCAGCGGTATTTTTGAAACAGTCGACGCGATCCAGGCGTTGGGTCCCGATTTCATTAGCGTGACTTACGGCGCCGGAGGCAGCACTTCTAAGAAAACCGTGGAAGTGGCTTCCTATATTCAGGAGACTCATGGCATTCCCGCTTTGGCCCACCTTACTTGCTGCGATGCTACAAAAGAAGATGTTCACCAACGTTTGGTGGAAATGAAGCAGCGAGGTATTGAAAACATTCTCGCTTTGCGTGGAGACCGGCCGAAAGACTATATTCCGGGACCTTACACTTACGCCATCCAGTTGATCCAAGACATTAAGTCCCAGGGGGATTTCTGCATCGGTGGCGCCTGCTATCCTGAAGGACACGTGGAATGTGAACACAAGGAAGACGACATTGCTTTCCTAAAGGAAAAGGTGGACGCTGGGTGCGATTTTCTCACTACCCAGATGTTTTTCGACAACAACGTGTATTACAATTTTCTTTACCGGGTGTTGGCTGTGGGGATCAATGTGCCGGTGATTCCCGGTATAATGCCCGTGATCAATGCGAAACAGATTAAGCGCAGCTGTGAACTTTCCGGTTCCATGCTGCCGCCCCGGTTCAAAGCCATTGCCGACAAATTTTCCGAGGATCCCCAAGCCATGGAACAAGCTGGCATTGCCTATGCCACCGAGCAGATCATCGATTTGATAGCCAACGGTGTAAAATACATTCACCTGTACACCATGAACCGCCCGAAAACCGCGGCGAAAATCATGGAAAACCTGAGCCATATTTTGCGGTAATCACTGGGGGGACGATATGGATAGACAAGAGATCCTGCGTTATCTAGGTGCTCCTAAGAGTAACCCCCAACTGGACCAAATGATCGACCGGGCGGAATCGGAGATCGAAGCTGCCGCAAGTCCGCGTCATGTGTGGGGGCTTTATTCCCTCTCTGTGGAGCGTGAAGGCGTTGTTTTGGGGGGCACATAACCTAGCCAGTAAAACGTTGGCGGCCCATTTGAAAGGCTGCCAGGAAGCCTTTCTGGTGGCATTTACCTTGGGTCCAAAGGTGGATGCTTTAATCAAGCGGTTTGAACTGACAGAGATGCCCATAGTACCTGTGTTGCAGGCCTGCGCAGCTGTGTATACAGAGGAACAAGCGGATAAAGCTCAGAAAGAATTGGAACAATACGCCAAAGAGAAAGGCTATTATCTACGGCCAAGATACAGTCCGGGCTATGGGGATTTTGCTCTGTCCAATCAAAAGTTTGTGTTTGATGCCCTGCAGGTTTCCAAAAAGATTGGCATCACACTGACGGAAAATTATTTGATGCTCCCCATGAAATCAATAACCGGGGTGGTGGGCTTGTCTCCGGACCCTTCTCTTTGCCATGTGGGCAGGTGTATGAGTTGTTCTGCGGAAAATTGTCCTTTCCGAAAAATAACGGAAAATGAAACTGGAATGTAGAGAGGAAGATGGTGTATGGATCAAGTTTTGAGACAGTTAGGAGGAAAAATCCGCTACTTTGACGGGGCGATGGGCACCACTCTGCAGGCAATGGGATTGCAGCCGGGAGAACTGCCCGAACTGTGGAATCTTTCTCGTCCAGAGGACCTTGTGGAGATACACCGTTCCTATCTCCGGGCCGGAGCGGACTTTCTCAAATCCAATACATTTGGGGCCAATCGTTTTAAGCTGGAAGGCAGTGGCCATTCTGTTGAAGAGGTGGTAAGCGCCGGAATCAAAAACGCTTTGCAAGCTGTGGCAGATTGCGGAAAAGGTACGGTTTTCCTGGATATAGGGCCCACTGGAAAATTGTTGCGGCCCGTGGGAGAACTGGATTTTGAAGACGCTGTGGCCGCATTTAAAGAGATGGTTCATGCAGGCGTAATGGCCGGAGCAGAGGCAATTCTGATCGAGACCATGAGCGACATTTATGAGGCGAAAGCGGCATTGCTGGCAGCAAAAGAAGGGTCCGATTTACCTGTGTTTGTCACAATGACATTTGACGAAGATGGAACGCTTTTGACAGGTGGAGATTTGGCAGTGGCTGCCACAGTGCTGGAAAGTTTGGGCGCTGACGCTATAGGATTCAACTGTGGGCTTGGACCGAAACAGATGGCGGCATTGCTGCCCAAATTGCGGGAATTTACCAGCTTGCCGGTAGTGGTCAATCCTAATGCCGGGTTGCCCGTGGAACGTGACGGAAAAACGTGTTATGATGTGGGACCGGACGAATTTGCCGGATGGATGGGAGAGATCGTTCGGGAAGGCGCTTGGGTCGTAGGTGGCTGCTGCGGTACCACCCCAGAACACATTGAAAAAATGGTGAAAACCTGCGCTGGGCTGCGTTGTCAGCCTCTCCCTGCCCCTTCCCGCACCATTGTTACATCGGGAATCCGTTGGGCTGAGTTTGGCAAAGAGCCGGTGATCATCGGAGAGCGGATCAATCCTACGGGAAAGCCTAAATTTAAACAAGCTTTGCGAGATCATGATATTCCCTATCTGCTGCGGGAAGGGATCGCTCAGCAGGATGCTGGCGCCCATGTGTTAGACGTAAATGTGGGACTGCCGGAGATCGATGAGCCTGCCTTGATGTGTGAGGTGATTCAAGAACTGCAAGGAGTCTCTCCCCTGCCTTTGCAAATCGATACCTCCGATCCAGTCACCATGGAACGCGCCATGCGGCTATATAACGGAAAGCCTCTTGTAAACTCCGTTACAGCGAAAACGGCATCCATGAAAGCGATTTTCCCATTGGTAAAAAAATATGGCGGCGTGGTGATTGGATTGACGATTACCGAAGAGGGTATCCCCGAGACAGCTGACGGACGATTCTTGGCTGCCAGGCGCATTGTGCAGACCGCCCTTTCGTATGGTATCCCCCGTCATGATATTGTCATTGACCCCTTGACGATGGCGGTCAGTGCTGGCCAGGAGGCCGCTCTTGTGACTCTGGATGCCTTGGAGCGTATTCGGAAAGAATTGGGAGTAAAAACCTCCCTGGGCGTTTCCAATATCTCTTTTGGGCTGCCTCAGCGGGAAAATATCACCTCTGCCTTTTTCCTGATGGCCCTGCAACGTGGCTTGGATGCTGCAATTATGAACCCCAAATCCGAGCAGATGATGCGAACTTATCGCTCTTACTGTGCATTGAGCGGTTGGGACGAGAATTGCATGAGCTACATTGCAGCCTATGGGCAGGAAAAAACTACAGCGCCAGCGGTACCGGCCAATACTTACTCTCTTCGGGAAGCTATTGAGAAGGGCTTAAAAGATTTGGCCCACAAGGCCGCAGAAGAGGCTATTTCAACCCGGGCTGGGCTGGAACTTATCAATGAGGAGATTGTGCCCGCGCTGGACGCTGTAGGCGACCGTTTTGAGAAAAAAACGTTGTTTCTTCCCCAACTGCTAATGAGTGCGGAAGCGGCGAAAGCGGCTTTTGAGGTGATCAAATCTCACCTGCAGGGCGAGGAAGACACACAACGCAGTCGTTTGACCATTGTGATTGCCACAGTAAAAGGCGACGTTCACGATATCGGAAAAAATATTGTAAAGGTGCTATTGGAGAATTACGGGTTCCATGTCATTGACTTGGGCAAGGATGTAGCTCCGGAAGCGGTGCTGGATGCTGTCAAAAAGGAAAACGCCCAGCTGGTTGGGCTGAGCGCATTGATGACCACTACAGTGGTGAACATGAAAGAAACTATAGAGCTGCTGCGTAAGGAAGTACCCCAAACCAAGGTTATGGTGGGCGGCGCAGTGCTCACCCAGGAATACGCAGACAGCATAGGGGCGGATTTCTACGGAAAAGATGCCATGGCATCCGTGCGCTATGCTACAGAGCTTGCGGAAAGCCTGTAAAAACATAATATCGATTTCACGGGACCGGCATCCCTGCTGCCAAAAAGAGTTAGATCTCTTGGCAGCAACGGGGATGCGGTCCTGTTCATTTTCCGGGCTTTTTCCACCCATGTACAAAGTGTCTCCAGATTTTACCATAGCAGATGCCTTAAGACGCCGAAAAGGCTATTTCTAGCTTGCTGAGACGCCAGAAGAGATAGCCTTGTGAATTCAGTCTGGAAAAAGAAAAAAGCACTGGTCTTAAAACCAGTGCTTTTTTTGGAGGTGACACCCGGATTTGAACCGGGGAATGAGGGTTTTGCAGACCCTTGCCTTACCACTTGGCTATGTCACCGTGTCAGCGAAAATCATTATACTATATACCGTCGGTCCTTGTCAAGAGTGAAATGCCCGTTGAAACGGGATTTCTTTCATTGCTTTTGTGTTACTTCACGGTCGTCTTTGCTGCAGCCTCAGAAAAAACTGCAAAAAGAAATAGAACAAATGTTGCAATGCGCGAAAGGGTGTGATATAATAGAGCCGGAAGAACAGCGGACGCGGCGCACATACAAAAAAACGGACCTGCGCCGACACGGGGCGCGTGAAAGGGGCATGGCTATGGCGAAGATGACCAGAATGCAGCAGAAGATCTACGACTACATCGCCCAGGCACTGCGGGAGCAGGGGTATCCTCCCTCGGTGCGGGAGATCGGCGAGGCGGTGGGACTGAAATCGCCGTCCACGGTGCATTTCCACCTGAAGCACATGGAGGAGCTGGGCGTGCTGACCAAGGGGGCCGGCAAGGGCCGGGCCCTGACGCTGGCGCAGCCCATGCAGGGGGAGATGCCTGACGGCGCGCCGGTACAGGAGGAGGCGGCACCGGCGGCGGACCGCATCCCCGTGGTGGGCAGCGTGGCCGCGGGCAGCCCCATATTGGCAGAGGAGTGCATTGAGGACTATCTGACCTTCGACACCGGCGGACGCGAGGGGGAGTACTTTGCCCTGCGGGTGCGGGGCGAGTCCATGCTGAACGCGGGCATCCTGCCGGACGACCTGGTGGTGGTGCACCGCCAGCCCACAGCACACAACGGCGAGATCGTGGTGGCACTGCTGGGGGACGAGGCCACGGTGAAGCGGCTGAGCCGCCGGAACGGCGAGGTGTGGCTGCTGCCGGAGAACGAGAACTACCGGCCCATCGACGGCCGCGAGGCCACGCTGCTGGGCAAGGTCACCGCCGTGGTGCGGGAGTATAACTGAACACAAAAAGAGACGGCACTGCCGTCTCTTTTGAGCGTCAGGGGGTGTTTTGCACGATTTCCATTACCGGAAATGGCAAAAACACGGAAATTTTCCACAAAAAGGCTGGACAAACGGTGTGACTGTGCTATAATCTGACTATCCGCAGAGGTACCTCTGCATTTGCGTTTTAACGATCTTAAAACGATGCGTCCTGCGGAAATCTAAAACAAATGGGGTTTGAGACATGAAGAAATTGTTGGCAACCATTCTGGCGCTGGTCATGGCGCTGGGCGTCACCACGATGGCGTGGGCGGAAGGAGACTGGACAGGCTCCGGTACGGAGGCTGACCCGTATATGATCACGACCGAGGCGGGGCTGAATAAGCTGGCCACGGACGTGAACAGCGGTACAGTGTACAGTGGTAAGTATTTCAAACTGGGCAAGAGCATCACTGTGACGGACTGGACGCCCATCGGACAGAAGGGCACCGAAAACAAGTTTGCCGGTACCTTTGACGGCAACGGCCAGACGGTGACTATCAATCGCATCAATAGTAGTCTCGATTCCGCTTTCGGCGGCTACGCCGGTTTCTTCGGCGCGGTTAAGGACGCGACTATCAAGAACCTGACGGTGGCCGGCACTATCAACGGGTCTGATGTTGCGGGTGTGGTCGCACGATTGGACGGTGCAAGCAAAGTTATCAACTGCATCAATAAAGCGAAAGTAACAGGTACCAGCAAGGCAGCGGGTATTACCGTTAAAATTGATGGCGCCAATGTGGTCATTGAGGGCTGTACGAACGATGGCGAGATTAAAAGCGATACAGTAAACGGGGCTGCCGGTATTGTGGTATATGCCCAGGGGGAGAATTTTACCATTAACGGCTGTACGAACAATGGGAAGATCAGCGGCCCATTTGTCGGAGGTGTTGTGTTCAATGTCAGTGACAGCGGCAGTGGTATCGTCAAAAACTGCGTGAATAATGGTTCGGTCCATTCGACAAATGCGGGACAGAATATTATGACCGCAGGTATTGTGTCGGTGAACTTGAAAGGGTCTGGACTGAAGATTGTGAATTGCAGCAATACGGGCGTGATTGAGGGTGAGAACTGCTCTGCTATTTGCTACAGTGAGTATACTAATGATGCGTCCGAGCCGAATACCAACAGCGGCGAGATAAAGGCTACCGTGAGCCGGACTATTTCTGAAAGTACGGCTGTACTCAACGGTGATATGAGCATTGGCCTGACGATTCATCCCTATGCAGCGGTCACGATAAACAGCGGGAATTACAGCGGCAGTATTGAAAGTAAGGGCAGTTTGACCGTGGACGGTGGCACGTTCATCGCTGGTGGAAACTTCTACAGCAGTGGTACGCTGGTCATCAACAACGGTACGTTCGCACGAGGCGTTTCTGTGCAGACCGGTACCGCGACCATCAATGAAGGAGCTTTCAAAACGGATGTGAGTTGCGCCGATAATGGCAAATTGACCATCAATGGTGGTAAGTTTGCCCGTGAGATACACGCCAGCGATACGAGCACAGTGAACATCAACGGCGGTGAGTTTACTTTCAATACGAATACCAACGAAGTGATTGACATCAAAGCTGGTGCAAAGGTGACCATCTCTAATGGCGTGTTTGCACAGGAAAACACAAATCGGTTCTGCCCCAACAATAAGGACAGACTGACTGTTACCGGAGGTACGTTCGTGTCTGATGCCATGGTGACGGCGTTGATGGGTGAGCCTATCAATGCGCCGCAGGCTACCGTGGTCAATGGGGACAAGACCATGATCGCGGTGGGCAGCGCGGCTATTGCCGATGCGGCAAACAGCGGCAAGAAGGTCACTATCACCAAGGGCGGCGAGATCAACGGTGTGAATGAAAATGTGACTGTGACCGTTGACGCGGATGGCGTGAAGATCAACGGTAAGGATGCGGCACGCGGCAAATATACCGTGCCGGTCACGCCCGACCCCACCCCCGAGCAGCCGCCGCGCTACTATTACAACTCCACCACGACTACCGATACCAAGAAGGACGAGGGCAAGACCAGCCCCAAGACCTTTGACGCGGGCATGGGCATCTACGCCGTGACGGCGGTGCTGTCCCTGAGCAGATCGGAAGAGCA
>OLOH01001449.1_pt1 | contig 13470 bp, 8 predicted proteins | sample 1673221 | NCBI WGS metagenome assembly OLOH01 (sample SAMEA3136767, study PRJEB25190) | human gut metagenome
CGTTATAACCGGCCCAGTGCGGGGTGAAGGAGGCGATCCGGGCAGGCGCTTTCTTCTTATACTGTGTGCTTTCCGGGGGCAAGGGTAAACTTACGCCCATCGGGCAGGGTGACATCGGCGGTCAGATTGGCAGGGATCTCAAACTCATAGGTTACCGCATCGCTGTCATACCGCCAGCCGCTTACAATGCGCCCGGCTGGGGAATCGTAGGTGGCTTTTGCCCAGTCCAGCGATTTGTCGGGCGTAGGTGCAATCGTCAGTGCGCCGTCCGTGTACTGGATGCCGCACACACCGCCGAACAGCCAGCCGCAGATGGCACCGTAGCTGTAATGGTTCAGGGATTCGTGCGGCTTGCCGTTTTCGTCAATGCCCGTCCAGGTTTCCCAAACGGTCGTGGCGCCCTTGCCGACCTCATACAGCCAGCCGGGGGCGTCGGGCTGCAAAAGCAGCTTGTAGGCAGTGTCCGCATAGCCGTATTTTGCCAGCACATCGCACAAAAATGGCGTGGACAAAAAGCCTGTGTTCAGGTGGTAGTCGTTCTCGGCAACCATCCGGTTCAGCGTTTCGGCGGCGGCTTTGCTTTCTTCCTCACCCAGCAGGGCAAAGGCAATGGCGCGGACATACTCACACTGGCGGTCAGAGTGGATCACGCCGTTCTCGGTAAACGCTGCACGGTAGGCTTTCACTGCGTTGGCGGCAGTATCGCGGTAGTTGGCAGCATCGTCCGCCTTGCCCAGTTCATCAGCTACTTCTGCCAGCAAGCGCCCAGAGTAGGCCAGATATGCCGTTCCCACGCTCTTGCGCGGGTTCATCATTGCCTGCATGGGGGTGATGCCCGGCTCGCACCATTCGCCGTAGTCCATGCCGTTTAAAACGGTGAACTTGGCGTAGTCACCGCCCTGCTGCTCATCGGTCGTCTGCTGTGCGCGCCCCAGCAAAAAAGCGTACCAGCGCTGCATCATCTCATAGTTGTCCGCCAGAATTTTGCGGTCACCCGTGCGCTTGTACATCGCATACGGCACCAAAATCGCCGCATCGCCCCACCCTGCCGACATGCAGAGCATCGGGGTCATATAGCCGGGACGGGCGTTCGGCGGGGCAATGTTTGCCATGCGACCGTCCGGGTACTGGTTCAGGCGGCACTCCGCCAGCCATTTTTCCGCCACGGGGTAGCAGTCCATCAGGGTCAAGCCGGTTTCAATAAACACGCCCATATCCCCTGTCCAGCCGGCGCGTTCGCGGGTCGGGCAGTCGGTGGGGACATCGCAGAAGTTGCCCTTCTGGCTCCAGACGCTGTTCTTGACAAGCCGGTTCACCGCGTTATTTCCGCAGGTAAACGCGCCCGTCACCGCCATATCGGAGTAGACGGCGTAGGCAGTAAACACGGCATCAGTCAAATCGGCGTCGGTTTCGACCTTGGCGTAGCGGAAGCCCATAATGGTGAAGCTGGGCTTAAAGTGGTTTTTCCCCTCTTTACAGACAAGCTCCAGCATCTGGGCGGTGCCGCCCTCCTTGTGGCGGTTGCGGTCCTGAAAGTTTTCTTGGGTAAAGTTTCCGTTTTCGTCCAACGTTTCGCCGCAAGTCAGCTTGACCTTCTGTCCGGTGTGGGCGATCAGCGTTATCTCCACATAACCGGCGATATTCTGCCCAAAGTCCAGCACCGTCTCGCCGTTGGGCGTTTGCAGCAGCTTGCCGGGGAATGCTTCGTGTTCCAGAATCGGCACGGTATTCATACCGGTAATGGGCAGATCATCACGGTAGGTGCGCACACCGTGCCAGCCGGTCAGTTCGCCCTCAAGTTGTGCATTGTAGACCTCGCCCTGCTGCATATCGTTCTGACGAATAGGCCCGCATTGCGTTGCCTGCATCGTGTCATCGGAAACGCAGACCGGTTTGCCGTCCACCTCCAGCTGAAACAGCACGCCCAGGGTATCACCGAACAAATCACGGTCGCCATCCACACCGCCCGTGCTGCGGTGCCAGCCATCACCGAGAGCAATTAAAAGCTCATTCTCGCCCTCGTGCAGCAGCGCTGTCACATCGTAGGTCTGCGCACCAAGATGCTTGTTCCCGGTAAAGCTGCCGGGGGCCAAAACCATATCACCAATGTGCTTTCCGTCCAGCCATGCCGCGTACAATCCCTTGGCCGTGATATACAGCCGTGCCTCGCCCTTGGACGCCGTGAAGCTTTTGCACAGGTACGATGCCGGACGATGGGGCTTGTACGACTCGGCTGCACCCTTGCCCGCGGCTTCTTCTTCTGCCTGCTTGCGCTCCCAATTGGGGCGGGCAAAGGCGTTGATGGCATCGTCACCGGGGATGTCGATTGGCTCAGTCTCGGGGTCCACCCACTCCCCTACCCAGTCGCACTGTGCAAGGCCGGTCTCAAAGCGTGCCTCACTCCACGCGCCGGGGACATCGTTTTCATCCCACAGACGCACGCGCCAGCACCCGCGCACGCGGGAATCGGCCACAGCGGGGGTATCGGCGTGCATGGCACTGCTTTGTACTTTGCCGCTCTGCCATACGGTTTTGTTGTTGGCGGTTACTTCAATTTCATAGGCGGTCTGGCGCACGCCGCCAGCGCACTGCCAAGACAAAAACAGCGGCCCGGCGTCAATACCGACAGGCGCCGTCAGATGGTTGGTTTTTAGGTTTATTGCTCGCATCGTCAAGGGACTCCTTTATATTGTATTACCTATATTATAAAGGAACCGTGCGAAGATGCGAACACAAAAATTGCAGAACAAGGATAATTATTCACAAATTAGCACCTTAATATGCGATGTATATCTTTTGTAGCGCAGACAGGACAAAACCCGGCGCCATTTCTTTGCTTACATCAGCTTGGAAACGGCTCCTGATCATTTTATCATGCTCAAGCTGAACAAGCTGGAAAAGCAAACCATCCGCCCAGCAGCAGAAGTCTATGACGTCTGCGCCCAGCTGTGCAGCGTGGCCGTGCAGTTTGAGGATGCGTGGGAACGCAAGGACATTGAATTTGACGCTGACCTAGAGGATGCCGCCTACACACAGGCCGACCCCGGCTTGCTGGAACTGGTGTGGACGAACTTGCTTTCCAACGCGGTGAAGTTCACACCGCAGGGCGGCAGCATTACCCTGCGCCAAACGCGGGCGAACGGCAAAATTTATGTTTCCGTGACCGATACCGGCTGCGGCATGGATGAAAAGACGATAAAACACATCTACGATAAATTCTACCAAGGCGACACGAGCCACTCCACCGAGGGCAATGGCCTTGGCATGGCGCTGGTCAAGCGGATTCTGGAATTGACCGACGCAGAGATGCAGATAGAAAGCACCCCCGGCAAAGGCTCGACCTTTACGGTCGTGCTGGCCGAGAGAAAATAAGCAAAACCGACATTGTGCAGGCAGATACACCGCGCAATGTCGGTCTTTTTTTAATTTTTTCAGAATTAAGGCAATACCGCATAATTCTAAGTGCCGATACCGATATAAAAGCTTTTTCACCATTCTCCGACTCAGGTACCTGTTGTCAATTCTAATATTGTTGTATGATATATAAAATGAAGAAGCCACAGGCACAATACCTGCGGCTTCTTTCGTACTTCTTTCTACCTCTTAATGTATAACCGGAGGTTTTCTATCCAGCGCTTCATTGTTCAGCAGCAGCCCCAACACGGCAAAGCGATAGGTTACAATTTGCCCGTGGTCCATTGATTTGCGAATATCCTGAATCCGGACAATTTTTTTCAACGTTTCAAGCTGATCTTCCATCAGATAAAATGTAACCTGCTTATTGATCGGCTTTGCGCCCCGCTTTCCGGTTTGCTCCGGCAGATATTCTATAATATCTTTGCTTTCTGGCAACACATAATAGCTGCTTCGCTTGCCCTCCGGAATCGCAGCGTAGTCTTCCGATCCAAATACAACGCAGTGTTCTGGTTTCACGCTTGCTGCTTTGTTGAGCTCACTGATCAATAATTGATTGGCAATCGTTCCTACGCGAAGCCCCTGATAAGCGGCTTCCAATTCAAAGCATTCATATATTTCCGGCCGGAAACGAATCAGAACTCTTTCTTTTTTCATTGTGTCCACCGGCATCAATCGATTGATTCTATGATGTTTTTAAGCTTCATCGAAATCTCGATGATTTCATTCAGCGCCGCAACATCTGCATCACGAGATTCTTTGGATACACCTTTCAGCGCTTTTGCAAATGCCTTACTGCTGTATGCCTTATTCAATTTTTTGACCATTTGGGGAACACTTTTCTGGATCATGCTGCTCTTGGTTTCTGTAACCTCGTGTTCCTTTCGCGCACGGTCCCTGGCGGCTTCTTTTTTGCCCTCGTAATCGATGGCGGAAATTTCTTTCGGTTGGCTACTTACCTTAGCTTTGCCGTATTCATCCGCTTTCCCTTTCAGTTCAGCGAGACCATCATCAAAATAAAGAATCGCCTTTTTATAAGCAGCTTCGTATTCTTTGGTCGTTCCCTGCCGCTGTGCATCGTATAGCAGCTCTCTGAATGCGTCATGCAGATTGTCCCGAAGAACCTCTACATAGTTCTTTCCCGCATCTTCTGTATCGCCGCTATGGCAATCTACTTCCTGCAATTTGGCAAACCGCTCCGCGATTTCATCCTGTATGTCCTCTTCATACCGCAGATAAGTCTCACATTCGCTTCTCGTTAAAAATTTATCATTTAGAAGTTCTTTTAGTTTGCCCTGCAGCTTCTCTTCGATCCGCGCATCCCGCTCAATCGTGCGTGGATTTACGGTACTGACGCTTTTTGTCGCGCCAAGGGCTTCTTCTCTGCTCATATTATAAGGTTCTTTTTGCAGGCAGGTGATAAATTCCGCAATCGCCTGGCGGCGAATTGCTTCATCACTGAATCCGCCGCGGACCTGCAGGTTTGCGCTGTACAGTAGCACTTTTCTTTCATTTTTAGACAAAGGTGTTATCACAACATTGCAATTCACAATATTCCATGTTGCATCGCCTTTTTCTTGCAGGTAATTCAATGCACGAAACCGCCGTTCGCCGGAAAGCAGAACATATACCATTCCTTCTTCGCGCTGTTCAGGGAATACAACAAGGTTATGCATCAACCCATTGCGCTTAATATCTTCCGCCAAAATGCGGATGTCTTCATCGTCATCCATTACACGGAAAATCTGGTTATCCGGGTTGGTTCGGATATTAACCAACGCAATATATTTATTATCGTATTCAACTTTTCTGTTTTTAGCGAACAAACTATTATAGATGTTGCCCGCCTCGTTATTGTTTACCTCTGCAAGAATACTTTTGCCGGGGAGAGCAGGGGACGTTATGTTCCCCTTCATCTTCTTTTTCATTGCCATTTCAGTTCACCCCCATCTTTGCAAGCTGAGCCTTTAGTTCTTCGTAAGCCTTGACATAGGCCACCGCAACCGGCTGTGTTTTTGCCATATAGCATACGGGAAGATGCTTCGTAACCGACATATTCACACTAAGGCCGCTGGGAATCTCCGTTTTATAAAGAGAAGCCCCTAAAACCTGTTTGCACTGGTCGCGGATAATTTTTGTAGTAGCTGCCTTTTTCACTACCATCGTAAGAATTACGCCAACGCCTTTCAGATGGCTGCCGGGGGTATTCCGCAGCTCATTGCAGAGCGCATAAGTACGGAACGCCGATTCCTGCGAATTTGCCTCACAAAGAGAGGGAATCAGCACATAATCCGCCGCATTGATTGCATTCGTCAGCAAGAGTGAATCACGGGTCGGCTGGGTATCAATAATGATGTAATCATAGTCCTCCCGGACCTGATTTAAAAAGTAATAGAGGAATTCTCCCATGTTCGTCAGGCACTTCGGGTTGCCCGGCTTGAAGTAGGTTTGTGCATCCTCAAAAATTCCCGGAATACGCTGGTTGATCCGCGGCGTCTGCGCGCTGCAGGGGATCATATCTACATTTTCGTATTCCGTTTCGGTGATATAGTCCTTCGTCTTGGTATAACGGAAGCCATCAAACATATCAAAAAGAGCTCTTCCATTATAAACGCCGCTGGTAATTCCATTGCCGCCGCTCAAAGCGCTCGTCAGGTTTCCCTGCGGGTCTGTATCGATGCAAAGGACTTTTTTACCCTCATCGCCCATCAGATAGGCAAGATTGGAGGCTGTTACGGTTTTACCCGTGCCTCCCTTTTCAATGGCAATTGTAATAATTTTTGCAGACATTGAGCAATTCCTCATTTCTGTAAAGACTGTTATTTGTGGATGTGTCCGTCAATTCTTGTTGCTGTGAATTATCGTTTTGTAATTCTCTTGTAATCGATTTTCCATGCCTTTTTGCCATTTCCGGTTGTACGATTTTATCATACTTCAGTGGCTGAATATGTTGAAGCCTATACCTCACCACAAAATAGTTGCAGCCATCTTTTGCTGCTTATTGTGATTTCAATTATAACATAGATATAAGTAAAGTCAATTCTCTTTTCCGGGTATCATCCTGCCATAACGATATTTCAAGTCTATCAATTCTTGTTGCTGTTCTTTAATATATCTGCATTCGTATAGGCCATTTCTTTACATACCCGCACCGCGCTTCACAGCACGAAACAGAGTCCAGACCGTCAAAAGAATTGCCTTCTTGCATGTGTAGGGGTGACCATTGGTTGCCCGTCAACTTACCGCAGCAACGCATCTTCTGGGACAGTTTGCTTACAAGGCAAACGGGCACGGGCGAGCAATGCTCGCCCCTACAAGAGTTTTTCGACAGTCTGACAGAGTCAACACATCTTTCAATTCTTGTTGCTGTTCTCGTTTTGTATTTATTTGTCACTTATAATCTTTGTTTTTTCTTTACAGCAAAAAGCAGCAGCCTGCATATTGCAGGCTGCTGCCAAATAATACTTATACATCCTCAAAGACAGACATATCAAACTTAAACACTCCCGCCGGATCCAACGATGCGAGCTTCTGCTTGCCAGCCGCGATGATCAAAGCACTGTTTTCAATCGTATCGTTATAAACAACCGTGCGATAATACTGTGCAGACTTCCTTTCGGTTGCTTTTTCAAACATCTCCGTAAATTTTACACACAGTCCCAGGGCCCATGTTTTCAGCCCGGCATTGTCATGGATGATTCGGTTTAAAGAATCCAGTGTTTCCTCCGCTTGGTCACACCTGTTGGTGTTTGTCAGGATCTTAGCCGTGTATGTGAAAATATCATTGCAGATATTTTTCTCGTTGTCCGTCAGCTTATCCTCATACGAAGCATAGTCTGCTTTGTTTCTGATCTCCGTAGTTGCTTTTCTATACTTCATTTTCAAAATATCTGTGCTAAATGGCTCTGTAATATGCTGGGCTGCTTTTTCCGCACTCTGGATTTTCTTCTTTCTGGAATCCCTTACAATTTCGTCATCGTGCGTATTTCTATCATGATAGGAGCGGACATCCCTCATTTCCGCTTTGGTCTTGTATTTGATGAAAATATACAGGTATTCATATTTGCGAACACCGCGCTTGCGCGCCGGGGCATAGTCAAACCAAAGATCCGTCATCTCATTGATTTCTTTCTTAACGGTCTTTAAAACATTCTTTTCAAACTCTGTAAAAGTCTTGTACTTTTCAGACAGCGGTTTTTCCCGGTCAAACTTTTTCTTGTCGGCAGATGCCGGATCCTTTTTCTTTTTGCTCTTTGTGGACTCTCTCTCTGCCTCTGTGGGTGCAGAAAGCAGACCTTTAAACTCATCAATATTGAATTTTTTATACTTATAACCCGTCAGCTCGTTGCGCTTTGAGGAGAACTTATTCAGGATCTCATCATTTACCGGCTGGAATACAAGGCCGTTCGTATAGCCATAGTCTCTGTTTCCATTGTCATAGGAGAGTATGATTTCATAAACGCGCATAGAGTAAGTGCTTTTCATCATCAGCAGATATTCGATGCTGTAAGAGGTATAGTTGCTGGTAAGCTGCGCAATATCCTTCCAGATGTCCTGGTTAAAGCGCAGGCGAATCTCTTTCTTGTCGAAATCGACCTCAGAACCTTTTTGCAGCCAGGAAATGGAGCGATACACCTTACTGCCGGGTTCTTTCTTGACCCAGAAGGTACGATTTTCCAAATTTTCTATAGTTTCCTTCAGATTCAGCGCATAAGTCGTATCCACCGTGCGCACGCCGGTCAACTTGGCAAAATCGTTGAAAGTGATCGAATAATATTTGGATGCGTCCTTATCATTTTTCTGGTCGATTTTAGACATGAGCATAAAGAGAACCTTTTGCTCATTTCTGGGCAGAGAGTACTTTGTCCGCTGGATCAGGTCATTACTTTTGGTAATGTAAGAGCCAAAGCCGACAGGGGAGTGCTGCCATTTCGCGATTGCTTGCTTTTTTTCGCGGACCTCATCATCAGAAAGGACCTCTCCAACTAAAGATTCCTCGTTTTCATCAATGGACGAATTCGTTTTGTTCATATCCATTACTTATAGCTGTACAAGAAGGAACTTAAAATAATTACGATATACAGCTATATATTCCTTTCGTTAGATGTTACAATACAAATAGGTACACAAATATCATTATACTGATAATATTACTATACTATTTGCCGACTGTCAACGAAAAATGTTTGGAGCTTTTCTATTTTTTTAATTTTGCTTTTTTCTCTTTTACAATTATTTATCTTATATCTTACTTTCTACTTATTTATTATAATATGTAGAAAGAGAGGTTTCCACATGCCAGCGGAGAGGAAAAAACACTTGGCGAAAGAGATTTCCACACCGGATGCAAGAGGTTTAAAAGGCTGTAGAAAGAGATTGCTACAGCCCAATCAGCCAAAATAAGCATGTAGAAACCTCTTTTTTGCCGTGTAAGAATCTCTGTTTTCAAAGTTTTTTCTGTATACTGCCTGTTGCGGCTACAAATTGTGCAGGGCGGAAATCTCGCTTTTGCGATAGCGGGAGAGCATTGCCGTGTAAACATAGGTGGAGAGTGTTATAGCTGATTTTTTCCGGTGTAGTAACCTCTCTTTGCACAAGCATCGGAAAACGCCGGCGCTTGAATTAGGATAGTATGCATAGAGGCAGGGGAGAGAGTGAAACAAAAATTTCCCCTTCCGCGTATGTAGAAACCTCCTTTTGCTGCTGCGAGTGATCTCCGCGGTAGGAGGTGCTCAAATTTTTCCGGTGTAGAAACCTCCTTTTAGAAATTGCTTCAAAAACACTATATATTGGTGTTGTGGATCAACTAACATACTTGTTCTTGCACAAAGAGAGGCTATATAGGCAGAGACAGGAAAGGTAATAGTGGTGAACCAAGAGGTTTCTACACATAAACAGCGCAAGATTTTTAAACAGAATAATAGGCGATATACCGATATATAATTGGGCTACGAAAAAGGAATTATCTGCACTAAAAAGAGATTTCTACATCAAAAGAGCGAAAGAAAAGAGGAAAAAACACAGCCATGTACAGGAAGGCACTACCAAAGCAGCGTAGTGATAAAAGGATGTAAAACCACAATATATAGATATAGAGAACAAAATGGCACTTGAAAAACCAAAAAAGCTGGGAGAGAAGAAAGTAGAAATGGGAAAAATCGTTGCAGACAAAATACAATGAGGAAATAGTGCTGTGATATATACGATATGTACATAGTGTATGCAAAGATGATCCAGAGAGGTCCATAGTGGTGCAAAGTATGGCATAATGCAAAGTAAACATTTTTTTCGGCAATGAGATGTAGAAACCTCTCTTTTCGCTGGACTTCACGACTTCTTGATGAGAAAACCTCTTTTTGACGGACTTATCCACTTTTTAGGCAGTAATCCACAGGGATTGCGGGCTTAATGTACTTACATAAGGTGGATAAAAAGGATAGGTGAGGGGCTGTATAAGATACAATTTAATATACTAATAGGATAATATATGGAAAATATACAAATTGGTCCATACAATCTGTTCCAAAAAGGGAAATTATCCGATTGTTAAAGTGTAGAAACCTCTCTTTTAGGTGGGAGGGGAAGCCTTCGCAACACGAAACAAGCTGAATTTGAGAATGGACCTTGCAATAGGTAGAAAGCCGGATTATCGCCCCGTAGGTTATATGGCACATGCCGAAGGAAGAAAAAGCATAAAGCAAACACCATCCAATAAGGTAAGGGTTATCTCAAGAAGGCAGGGGAGGGGACTGGCAGCAAAAGCCAACATTATTTTGGCAATGGCGATCTCGGCGCAGGGCATCAACCAGAAGTACACGCAGTTCCGGAAAACGCCCATCGGGGATAATCCGGCGTTCACCTTCCGCACCTTTCTGCTGCGGCTGGGGCTGATCGGCCCGGAGTATAAGAATGTGCGAATGCATCTGCTGAAGAACCTGCCCGGTGACAAGGCGTGGCGGCACGACAAGTCGCTGTATCCCAGCAATCAACCACGGCCCCGCACGGACGAGGCCAGATAGGAGAAGAAATGTCGAAAAAAGAATATTTTGCCTATGGTTCCAATCTGAATTTTGAACAGATGGCCTACCGCTGCCCGGAGGCAACGGCAGCCGGCACCGCCAAGCTGGACGGCTATGAGCTGGCATTCCGGCGCGGCTACCTGACGATTTTGCCCAAAGAGGGCGCAAGCGTTGAAGGGCTGATCTGGTCTGTCACCGACCATGACGAATCTCAGCTTGACTGTTATGAAGGCTACCCGACATTCTATGACAAGGAGACCCTGACGGTCACGGATGCCGACGGCACACCGCACAAAATCATGGTTTACACGATGAACGCACCGTACCGCGACCAGTTGCTCCCGGTCAGCAGCCGTTACAATGCGGTTGTTTTGCAGGGCTGCCAGGATGCGGGCATCTCTCCGCAGCAGTTCTATGATGCTGACGAAAAATACAGAAAAGCCTACAAGGCCAGAGCCGCGCCGGTCCCTAAGAAACACGCTCCCGAACGCTAACCAAGCCCGCTGCACCGTGCAGCGGGCTTTTTCTTTTGCAACAAAAGGAGAAATTCGTATGAAGAACAAACACAGAATAAAGCAGGGCTTGTCGCTGCTGCTGGCGGGTGGGATTGCGCTCACAAATCTGGGCGCAGCGCTGCCCGCCTTTGCGGAGGATGCTGCAGCCACGCCGGAGACAGCTTCAGCGGCCACACCGGAAACTGCTGAAGCCAATGTCCCGACACCGAATCTTTCGCAGATCACTGAAAATCTGTACAACGATCTGCCGGACGCGCCTACCGGCAGTTACCTTGGCAGCATGGGTCTGCCCGTGGCAACCGGCGAGACAAAAATCGGTATCTCCGCGTGGGTTTCTGACCTGTATGACGGCGTAGATGCCCATATGGATGCCGATGCGCTGAACGCAGATGAGAACACGGTCACAATCGGCAAAACCCCCGGCACAGACTATGCCATTGTTCCGCTGCTGGCGCAGGTCGAATACCCGGCAGACGGTGCAGCATCTGAAATCATACTGCCGGACGGTGTGGAGCTTTTAAGCTATCTCTCCACCGATTATGAGCCTATCCCGGCAGACGAGCAGGAGCAGACTGAAATCCTGCACCAGACATACTCGGAGCAGTCGGCGGCAGCCACCGGCCTGTATGTAAAAGCCTCTGCCGATTTTACGGCGCAGCTTGTCTATACGGATTCGGACGGCAGTTCGCAGTCAAAAGCTATCCATGTACAGATCAGCGAGGATGCTGCACCCACACAGATGTATGCCGACACCGGCGATGACAGCATTGCCGTCTATGCTGCAGGACCGACTCCGCCGTATGCCACCGGCAAAATCACCAGTATTGCCAAGGAGGGCGGCACATGGCTGATTTGGTTCAACGGTCAGGAAGCCTACTGCTGCAGCCACGGCCTGAACGGCCAGCCCAAGGGCTGCCCCACCTACAGCTTCTCTCATGTGTCCCGCCTTGAACCCGGCCAGTATACCCCCGGCAACCACTATGCAAACCAGGTCAACATCTGGGGCGGTCTTGGCCAGCTGAGTCTGGATATGCTGGATGACCGTCCTGTTGTGGCAAGCCTTGAAGATGATCCTGAAGGCGGCGAAGAACAGCCGGACATCCTTGGCAGTCTTTACGATGAAACCCAGCAGTGGATCATGGAAAACTATCCCGACAGCTACGCGGCGCAGACCTATATTGCTGCTGCAGAAGAACTGGTAAACGGTACAGATGCGCAGTCCGGGGAAAACGGCTACTACACCTACATCTATAACCCGCCCGCAGGGTATGCGTGGCAGGTTGTGGCGCTGGTCGGTGAAGAAATTGCGGGCGGCACTGAGATCCCGGATGTGCCGAGTGTTCCGGAACCGAAGTACTATTCCGCTGCATGGACAGCTCCCGCCCAGACTGCCGGCGGCAGCTTTGATCTGACATTCACTGTCAACACCGACAAGTACCAGCTGAACACGCTGGAAAAGGTGGACGGGGCGGTCATTACCGTCACGCCCAGCCGGACCGGCGGCAGCGTGGAAGGCGGCAGCTGGCAGATGACCCCTGCCGGGGCACAAACCATTACCACAAGCGGTCACACACAGGATGACAGTTTTCACCTCAACGGCGGCGATGGTTCTGCCACATGGACGGTTCACTACGAGGTGTCCAAGACCAGCACCAGTACGCTCAGCGGGCAGGAAGGACCGTTCACCAGCCAAGCCGAAGCAGACGCCGCTGCAGAAGCCGCCAAGAATGCGGCCATTGGGCAGCTGCAGAACGAAGCGCAGGGCATGGTGGACGCCGCTATTGCCTCGGCGCGGGCGCAGCTTGCCAATATTACATTCAGCTACGATGAAATCACCATCCCTCATGGCTTTGATTCAACGCCCGGTGCGTTGGGCAGCCACCAGACTATTACTGTTCCGGCTAATAGTTCCAATGACTATAAAATGCAGAACGATGAATGGTCGGTAAAAGTCAGCATCGACAAAATCGACAGTGAAACCAAGCAGCGCATCAAGGGCGACGCCGAGTTTAAGATTTTTGAGTGGGATGTGGTTCGGCAGTGCTATATCCCCAATGGTGGGTATAACCAATACAAGGTTAAACGCCAGAGCGACGGCACTTACAAGGTTATAAACCACAGCAATTATGCCAATGGTTCTGACAATATCTATTACACCCAGCGCAACGAGGGCAAGTTCGTCATCGTGGAGAGCCGCGCGCCCAGCGGGTATTACGGCGATTGGACGGATGTGACCAAACCCGGCACAGCAGGCTCTGTGCAGGGCAAGCGGGCGTATGCCTTTGAAATCACCAAAGCATTGGACGCCCAGACCATTTGGCTGGGCAACGCCGATTATAACGCCGACATCACTACGACCAACAGCGGCGGCACCCTTATCGACACCGGCGAGGGGATTGTCACCATTACCTTCGGCAGCCGCAAGACAGATAAGACCTACGCCACAGACCCCACCGGCATTGCCAATAACGAAGATTCCTACACCATGCACGCCAATGCCGACAAGATGCAGAATGATCGTG
>OLOH01001450.1_pt1 | contig 13467 bp, 8 predicted proteins | sample 1673221 | NCBI WGS metagenome assembly OLOH01 (sample SAMEA3136767, study PRJEB25190) | human gut metagenome
AGCGGTTGGCAAACTTAAAAGAGCTGTTTGAGAAATACCAGGATGTGGACGAAGAGAAGCTTTGGGCAAATTTGAAGTATTTCCTGGAAGCCATCATGCCAGCCTGCGAAAAATACGGCGTCAAGATGGCCATCCACCCGGACGATCCTGCTTGGAGCGTTTTTGGCCTTCCCAGGATTATCACCAGTGGGGAAAACTTGCAGCGCATGGTGAAAATGGTGGATTCTCCCTGCAACGGCGTGACACTTTGCACCGGTTCGCTGGGTACCAATCCCGATGCGGATCTGCCGGGGATCATCCGCAGCCTGAAAGGGAAGATCTTCTTTGCCCATGTGCGGAATATGGAGCATACAGCTCCCGGCCAATTTGAGGAAAGCGCCCATCTTTCCAGCGATGGGTCCTTTGATATGTTCGCCATTATGAAAGCCTTGTACGATATTGGCTTCGATGGGATCATGCGGCCGGACCATGGACGAATGATCTGGGGAGAACAGGCTATGCCCGGTTACGGACTGTATGACAGAGCCTTGGGAAGTCAGTATCTATTGGGCTTGTGGGAAGCCATTACAAAATTTTGTCACTGATTAAGGAGGAGTCCATATGTTGAATGTTGCCATTGTGGGGACCGGCAATATTGCCCCGTCCCATGTAGAAGGATTGCTAACCTTTCCGGAGCGGTGCCAAATCGTGGCTTTGTGCGATATCTATCCGGAAAAAGCGGAAGCCATGAAGGAAAAGTATCATCTTTCCTGCCAGATTTTTGACGACCACGAAAAGATGTTGGCCTCCGGCCTGAACATTGATGTGGTCCATGTTTGCACGCCTCCCTATACCCATGCGGAGATCGCTATCCATTCCATGGACGCAGGGAAAAACGTGGTTGTGGAAAAGCCTATGGCCACATGCCTGAAGGAGTGCGACGCCATGTTGGAGGCGGAGCAGCGAAATGGGGTGACCATGGGATGCATCGCTCAGAACCGGTTCCGCAACTCCATTTATAAACTGAGAGAAACTTTGGAAAGCGGCGAAGCCGGAAAATTGCGGGTGGCACACGTAAATTCTCTGTGGTGGCGCGGCCATTGCTATTATGACTTGTGGTGGCGCGGCCTTTGGGAAAAAGAGGGGGGCGGATGCACCCTGAACCATGCGGTCCATCATATCGATATGATCAACTGGTTCAAAGGGGAGCTGCCCCAGAAAGTGACGTCCATCCTGTCCAATGTGATGCACGACAACGCGGAAGTGGAAGACCTTTCCTTCTCCACTCTTCAGTATGGAGATGGCTCTGTGGCACAGGTCACCGCTTCGGTGGTTCACCATGGGGAAGAGCAGGGCATCGTTCTCCAGTGTGAAAAGGCAAAAATCGCCGCACCCTGGAGCTGCTATGCTTCCACCAGCAAGGGAAATGGCTTCCCGGAGCGCAACGAAGCCTTGGAAGGCCAGCTGACCACATATTACAACGATTTGCCGGACCTGCCCTATGAAGGCCATACCGGGGAGATCGACAACTACCTGACGGCGTTGGAGAACGGTACCCGTCCCATGATCACAGGGGAAGACGGCCGGAAGACCATCGAGCTGATCACAGCTATCTATAAATCTGGCGCATTGGGGCAAACTGTCACATTGCCCATTTCCCAAGAGGATGATTTCTACACCTTCCAGGGGTTGCTGGCTCATGTGCCCCATTTTTACGAAAAGACGGGAAGCGTGGAGAATTTTGCGCCGGACACCATCACTGTGGGAAATTACGAAGAGAAGAAATAAGGGAAGGGAGTGTTTCTGTTATGGCACAGAAGGACGGTATGAATTACGCGGCAAAGGGAAAACCCGATCCTGTGGTAAAGCCTGGGGAGTTTGTGTTTTCCGTGATCGGTTTGGACCATGGCCATATTTACGGCATGTCCAACGGCTTGCTGGATGCAGGGGCCACTATGAAGTGGGTGTATGATCCCGATCCGAAAAAAGTGGAGGCTTTTTGCAAGCAGTATCCTCAGGCAAAAGTGGCCTCTTCCGAAGCCCAGGTCCTGGAGGACGAGGAGACCAAACTGATCGCCGGTGCGTGTGTGACCAGTGAGCGTGCTGCCTTGGGCATCCGGGTGATGAAGGCTGGAAAAGACTATTTCACCGATAAAGCCCCTCTCACTACCTTGGAACAGTTGGAAGAGGTGAAAAAGACCATTGCCGAAACCGGCAAGAAATACGCTGTAAATTACAGTGAACGGCTGCAAGTGGAAGCGGCTGTCTATGCTGGGGAACTGGTGAAAAGCGGCGCCATCGGCAAGGTGGTCCAGGTGATCGGAATGGGACCCCACCGTTTGAACGCACCTTCCCGTCCGGCGTGGTTCTTTGAGAAGGAAAAATATGGCGGTATCCTTTGCGATATTGGCAGCCATCAGATTGAGCAGTTCCTGTACTACACAGGAGCTAAGGATGCGGAGATCGTGAACGCAAAGATCGCCAACTATGCGCATCCTGATTACCCCGAATTAGACGATTTCGGCGACGCCACTTTGGTGGCGGACAATGGAGCCACAGGATATTTCCGTGTGGACTGGTTCACGCCGGACGGCCTGTGCACATGGGGCGATGGACGCACCTTCATTTTGGGAACGGATGGCTACATTGAAATGCGGAAATATGTGGATGTGGCCAGAAGCGAAGAGGAAAACAACCTTTACTGGGTGGACCAGGAAGGAGAGCACTATCTTAACTGCACCGGCAAAACCGGGTTCCCCTTCTTTGGCCAGCTGATTTTGGATTGTATCAACCGCACAGAAAACGCCATGACCCAGGAGCATGCGTTGAAGGCAGCCGAGCTTTGCGTAAAAGCCCAGATGGTAGCCACAGACCTTTCCCACCGTGGTTGATGGAAAAACGGAAAGGAGGAAAGCCCTATGAAATTGAATGAGAACGCGTTGCAGGAATTGGGGAACGTAAAAGGCTATGTGCTGCCCCAGTATGATCGGAAAGAAATGGTCAAGCGTACCATTTCCAGTCCCACGTGGCTGCATTTTGGCGCTGGAAATCTGTTCCGCGCATTTCCCGCAGTTCTGTGCCAGCGTCTCTTGAACGAGGGAGCCGTGGACAAGGGCGTTATCTGCTGTGAGAGCTACGACCAGGAAGTGGTCACAAAATTTCTGCGTCCTTACGATAACCTTGCCATTTCCGTGTTTCTTTGTGCGGACGGTACCATGGAAAAAGAAGTGGTCGGTTCCATCGCGGAAAGCTTGACGTTGGCCGAGGACGGGGACAGAGTGAAAGAAATTTTCAAAGCCCCCTCTTTGCAGATGGTTTCCTTTACCATCACAGAAAAGGGGTATTCTCTGTGGGGCGCGGACAAAGCGTTGCTGCCCGGAGTAAAAGAAGACTTGGAGCACTCTCCCAAAGAGAGCAAAACGTTCCTTGCCAAGCTGGTGGGGTATTGCCTGGAAAGATTTGAGGCCTGCGGGGCACCGCTTGCCTTGGTATCCATGGATAACTGTTCCCACAATGGTGAAAAACTCCGGAGCGCCTTTTTCCAGATTTTGGACGGTTGGCGTGAGCGGGGGTATGTCTCGGACGAAGCGTATCAGTACGCCCAGGAAAAGATTTCTTTCCCCTGGAGCATGATCGATAAGATTACTCCCCGGCCCCACGAAAGCGTTCAGAAAGCTCTGACGGAGGACGGTTTAGAGGGTATGGAGATCCAGGTCACCTCTAAAAAGACCTATATTGCTCCTTTTGTCAATACGGAAAAGCCTCAGTACCTTGTGATCGAAGATCAGTTCCCCAATGGTCGCCCGCCTTTGGAAAAAGCAGGGGTGATGTTTACCACCCGGGATACGGTCAATGCGGTGGAGAGCATGAAAGTGTGTACCTGCCTGAACCCGCTGCATACAGCGTTGGCGATTTTCGGTTGCTTGCTGGGGTACGATTCCATTGCCAAAGAAATGGGGGATGAGGATCTGCGCACCCTGGTCACAAAGATGAGCCGGCGTGAGGGCATGCCTGTGGTGACCGATCCGGGAATCATCGATCCGGAAGAGTTTTTGCAGGAAGTTTTGACCCAGCGTTTTCCCAACCCCTTTATTCCCGATACCCCTCAGCGGATCGCTACAGATACCTCCCAGAAATTGCCCATCCGTTTTGGGGTAGATATTCAGCACCACATCACCCGCGGCACTGCGGGGGAATTGGTTTTGATGCCTCTGGTGTTCGCCGGTTGGCTCCGTTACTTGAAAGGGATCGATGACCAGGGGAATCCATTCTCCTGTTCTCCGGACCCTCTTCTGGAAAAACTTCAGCCCATTTGCCAAAACGTGGACTTTGGAACAGAAGCCACCGAAGAAAGCTTTGGAGAACTTCTGACGGACAAAACTATCTGGGGAGTGGACCTGAAAGAAGCTGGACTCAGCAGCTTGGTGGTAAGCTATTTCAATGAGTTAAACCGTGGACCGGGCGCTGTCCGCAGTACGCTTCATAAATACGTGGAACAGTGAGAATTCCCAAATAAAATAAGGACCCATGCTCGAAATGCTGCTGTGAAAAAGCGGCGCACGGCGGGCATGGGTTTCTTTTGCCCATTTTGCCGGCGGGAAAGTGAACCAAACGAGAGTAGCCGGCATATAGTAAAGGCAGTTTGGATGAAGAAAAAAGGGGAAAAATAAAATAGGGTGCAGCGGAAACATTTTTGTGCTATAATCTCTAATGACAAGTACATCCCTATCATTTTATTGATTCAGGAGGCACCAACAATGGGACGTTATTTTGGTACAGATGGTTTCCGAGGGGAAGCCAATGTGGATTTGACCGCAGACCATGCTTACAAAGTGGGCAGGTTTTTAGGATGGTATTATAATGAGAAACGCCGCCGGGCGGCTGAAGAGGGTATGACCACGAAAGAGGGTCCTGCTCGGATCGTCATCGGAAAAGATACCCGCCGTTCCAGCTATATGTTTGAATATTCTCTGGTGGGAGGCTTGGTGGCTTCCGGCGCGGACGCCTATATGCTTCATGTAACCACCACACCTTCTGTGGCGTATATCGCCCGGGTGGATGATTTCGACTGCGGCATTATGATTTCCGCCAGCCATAACCCCTTTTATGATAACGGCATTAAACTGATCAATGACCAGGGTGAGAAGATGGACGAAGAAACCATCGCCTTGGTGGAAGATTATCTGGATGGCAAGCTGGAAGTGTTTGGACAGCGCTGGGAGGAACTGCCCTTTGCCAAGCAGGATAAGATCGGCTGCACGGTAGACTATGTCTCCGGCCGTAACCGTTATATCGGCTATTTGATTTCCCTGGGCATGTATTCTTTCCGGGGCGTGAAAGTGGGATTGGATTGCGCCAATGGTTCCAGCTGGAATATTGCCAAATCTGTGTTTGACGCTTTGGGCGCCGATACCTATGTGATCAACGCCGAGCCCAACGGCTTGAATATCAATCTGAACGCTGGTTCCACCCACATTGAGGGTTTGCAGAAATTCGTGGTGGAAAAGGGCCTGGATGTGGGATTTGCCTACGATGGCGACGCGGACCGCTGCCTGTGCGTGGACGAAAAGGGCAATGTGATTACCGGCGATCATATCCTGTATATTTATGGCCGCTATATGAAAGAGCGGGGCAAGCTGGTGACCAATACAGTGGTGACAACAGTCATGTCCAACTTTGGCTTGTACAAAGCCTTTGACGAGCTGGACATTGAGTACGCCAAAACCAAAGTGGGCGATAAATATGTGTATGAGTATATGCAGCAGCACGGCAGCCGGATCGGCGGCGAGCAAAGCGGCCACATTATTTTCTCCAAATATGCTTCCACCGGAGATGGCATCTTGACCAGCTTGAAGATGATGGAAGTGATGATGGCCCGGAAGAAGCCTATGAGCGAATTGGCGGCACCGCTGAAGATTTATCCCCAGGTTTTGGAGAATGTCCGTGTGGTTGACAAAGCCACCGCGCAAAACGATCCGGATGTCCAGGCAAAAGTTGCTCAAGTAGGGGAAGCCCTTGGGGATACAGGCCGCATCTTGGTGCGGGAATCTGGAACCGAGCCTGTCCTCCGGGTGATGGTGGAGGCTCCGGAGCAAGAGATCTGCCAGAAATATGTGGACGAAGTGGTGGAGATCCTCCGCCAAAAAGAATATGTGGTCCAGTGACGGCTCCCTTATTGTGAAGGAGTTTGGCCTGATTTTAGTATTGTCCAGGACAAATTTGTGGTAACAAGAAAACGGCAAAAGAGGACAGTGGATTCCTCCTTTGCCGTTTTTTATGTGCGTTAAAACTGGAAAAAAGATTTTCCTAAGGGAAGTTATCCTTTCAAAAACCGGTCCTTCCAGGACTTTTTAAAGGTAATCCCGAAAAATTCCCGCGCCGGTTCCAGTTCCATAATGACCCAGTCCCGGGATTTGTGTGCTTCCAACGTTTCGGGAAGTTCTTTTAAGATCCGGTCCGCTTCCCAGGGAGCACCGGTGTTGTATCGCAATTCTCCTGCTTTTTCCGAAATCTCAAAGGAGGAGCGGCTGGTTTCCCAGGCATTGCGAATGGTTTTGATGGCATAACTTCCGGTCACCTTTTCACTGAAATAATCTTCCAGCGTCAGTGGACGAATATAGGAAGGCAGCTCCGCTTGCCCGTATTCTTTAAACAGTTCCAAAAGCACTTGGGACGAGAGCGCTAAAATGTCCGGGGCGCTTTCCGAAACATCGTCCTTCATTTTTTCCAGAAGTTCTCCAACGGTCCCCAGCATCCGGCCAAGATATGCCCTGTAGAATGCCGTGCCGATTTCTCTCTGAACGGTGCGCACCACGCTGCTGCGCATCACTTCCGTATTGGTTAGACCGGCTTGGACGCGGCAGATGACCGTGCGGCGGATCACTTCCGGAGCGACTGCTTTAACATCTTCATTGGCGCTGATGACCACAGCAGGGTAGTGCACTAGTCCGTCCACCACACCGAAATCATCGTTTTTGATCGTTTCAATGGCGTGCTGATTAAACCGGGTGTTGGTCAAATCATCCACAATGATCGGAGCGCCTTTTACAGTATGCTTTAAGGCTTCTATGCTGGACCTGGTAAAATCCGGGGCAGAAACTTTTGTCTTTTGACCGATCATCATCTTGAGAAGGGTTTCCAAGAAACTGGTTTTGCCAGCTTTGCTCTGTCCATAGACAAGGCCGAAAACCGGGTAGGGAAGAAGGTTTTGGTTGTAGCGTGTGGCCATGTCCCGCATACTTGCCATAAAGGGAGAACAGAAAAACCAGTTGGCAAATTCGTAATACCGCCGTTGTAATCCTATTACATCTCCATGGAATTTTTCATATCCTTCCATGTATTTGAGAAAGAGGGAAACATCTTTTTGGATGTCTTCTTTTGCAGGCGAAAGATCCAGAACTTCGCCGTTCAAACGTACCTCCCCCTGGTCAGGGAAAACTTCCAACTGCGGAAATTCGTTTCGCAATTCTTTTTCCTTTGTTTGGCTGGCCAGGACTTGCCGTTTGATGGATTTCATTCTTTCAGGGGAGAGCATCCATTTACCTTTTGTGTCGGATTTGGGCACGGAGGGAGCAAATTTAGCCGCAAGATTTCGCACATCCAGCACAAAGCGAATCTCGTCCCGACATTCGGGGACCGATTGAAGCACCAAAGCTTTTTTCTCACGGATGGTCCGGGAAATAGGCAGCTTTTCCAGGTTTTCTCCGTCGTCGGCGGCAAGCAGCGCTTCTTTGGCGATTTCGTCCGTGCTTTCTTCCCGAAGCTGGCAATAGCAGTCCCAGTACCAGTTGTAGGCATCTTCGCCGTCGATGTAGCAGATATTTTCCCGTTGAGAGCCGCCAAATGCGGCAAGGGACATATTTGCAGAACCCATAATCACACGTTTCCGGCCATCCTTGGCGGAAAGAAGATATATTTTTTCGTGGGACAACACACTGCGGGCGACAAAGAAGCGCAGCGTCCCTTTATCGATCCGGGAAACCAAGTCCAGTTTCATTTTACCGGCTGTTTCCCGCATCCGTTCCAATGTTTTGCATTGGTATGCCATGACTTCTTGCAGAGAGTAGGAGATGACTTCGTCGCATCCGAAAATGATTTCCGCCTGTTCAAACAAGTCAAGCAGGCGGTATACAAACCCAATCCCCGAGGAATAGGTAATGGCGTGCAGCGTGTCAAATCCGGAGAATAATTCCTGCCAGGAATGGGTTTCCGCGCCTGCAAACTTCATCTTCACAACATCCAATGCTCCGGAATCGGGAATTTCCAGTTGTTCCTGCCCAGAGTTTTCTGTATCGAACAGCGATACATTCTCCATACGATCCCCCTCCTCAAACTCTTCATACAGCGTGTCCCTACTTTGTGAAATCCGGTCATAGCCTTATTCACAAGGCAGGTATTCCATAAATTTCCTCTATAATTTTAATATATTTCTCCGTTTCTTGTAAAGCCCCGTCCCAAGGATTTGTAAGGTGCTGGCCCTGTCTTTGTTGCTAAAAATAGAGGTTTTGTAAAAAACTTGGATTTTTCCCATTGAAAAAATGGGCACAGTGGAATAAACTGATAAAGAAGGAGTTTTCACCCATGCCCATGTAACGGGAGGACGTTTTGCAAAGTCAAGTTGAAATTTCCAAGCAGGTGTGAAAGCAGTTCCTTCAAATAGGCGTGGAACCATAGGGAAAACGCCGCAGTCCAACGGGGCTTGAAACGGCCCCCACATTTCTATGCAAAGGAGCCTTACTTATGGACAGAACACAAGCAAAAGCTCGGGCACAGGCCCTGGTCGCCCAGATGACCCTGGAAGAGCAGGCCTCGCAGCTCAGATATGATTCACCCGCTATTCCCCGGTTGGGAATTCCGGCATACAACTGGTGGAATGAAGCCCTCCACGGCGTAGCCCGTGCCGGTGTTGCCACCATGTTCCCCCAGGCCATCGCCATGGCCGCCGCATTTGACGCCCCCCTGATGGAAGAGGTGGGTCACGTTACCGGCGTAGAAGGCCGTGCAAAATACAACGAGGCTTCCTCTCGGGGCGACCGCAACATTTATAAGGGCCTGACTTTCTGGTCTCCCAATGTAAATATTTTCCGTGACCCCCGTTGGGGCCGTGGTCATGAGACCTATGGCGAGGACCCTGAACTCACTTCCCGGTTGGGCGTGTCCTTTATCAAGGGCCTCCAAGGCGATGGGGAGTATATGCTGGGTGCTGCCTGTGCCAAGCATTTCGCAGTCCATTCCGGCCCTGAGGCTCTGCGGCACAGCTTCAACGCTGTGGCCAGCAAAAAAGATATGGAGGAAACTTACCTGCCCGCCTTTGAAGCTTGCGTGAAAGAGGCCAAGGTGGAGGCTGTGATGGGCGCCTACAACCGGACCAACGGGGAAGTTTGCTGCGGCAGTCCCACCCTTCAGAAGATCCTGCGGGAGGACTGGGGCTTTGAAGGCCACTTTGTTTCCGACTGCTGGGCTGTGGCCGATTTTCACAAGAACCATAAGGTCACCAGCCGTCCGGAAGAGTCCGTAAAACTGGCATTGGAAAATGGATGTGACGTAAACTGCGGCTGCACCTATCAGAAGATCCTGAACGCTGTGAAGGAAGGCCTGCTGGACAAGAAGTATGTGGAGCAGTCCTGTGTGCGGTTGTTCACCACACGGTTCCTGCTGGGTATGTTCGATAAGACCGAGTACGACGGTTTGGGCCGGAAGAATGTGGAAACTCCCGAGCACCTGGCCCTGTCCGAAAGAGTGGCCAGAGAGAGCTTGGTCCTGCTGAAAAATGACGGCGTGTTGCCGGTCCAGCTGAAAGCGGGCATGACCATCGGCGTCATCGGCCCCAATGCCGATAGCCGTCGTGCCTTGATGGGCAACTATCATGGCACCGCCAGCCGGTATATCACTATTCTGGAAGGCATCCAGGATGCCGCCAAAGAGGCAGGCGCCGATGTGCTGTATGCGGAAGGCAGTCACTTGTTCCAGCCCCACGTGGAGTTTCTCTCCATGAACGCCGGCTATGAAGTGGAAGAACTGGACGCGCTGTTCCAGGGCGACATGACTCCCCAGGAACGGAACCAGAAAATGTACGAAATGGCCTATGCCAAGAGCATGCCCGACCGCATCGCGGAAGCCCAGTCCGTGGCAGCCTGCTCCGACGTGGTGGTGCTGGTGGTCGGCCTGGACGAGACCCTGGAAGGCGAGGAAGGGGATACCGGCAACGCGTACGCTTCCGGCGATAAACGTGATCTGCATCTGCCCCCCTGCCAGGAGCGTTTGCTGGAAGAGCTGCTGGATTGTGGCAAGCCCGTGGTCGTTGTAAACATGACCGGTAGCGCTGTGGATCTGCGGCTGCCCCAGGAGAAAGCCAATGCTGTGCTCCAGGCATGGTATCCCGGTCCTCAGGGCGGTAAAGTTGTGGCCCAGGTGCTGTTTGGACAGGCTTCTCCCAGCGGCAAGCTGCCTGTCACCTTCTATAATGGCCTGGTTGACCTGCCTGAGTTTACCGATTATACCATGGCTGGCCGTACATATCGCTACTACCAGGGTGAGGTGCTGTATCCCTTCGGATATGGCCTTACCTACGGCGACTGCCAGGTGAACGGTGTTCGCTCTCAGGTGGAAGGCGAGGAAGGCGTGCGTCTGTGGGCGACTGTCAAAAACGACGGTGCCGACACCGACGAAGTGCTCCAGGTGTACGTAAAAGCGGAGGACACCCAGTGGGCTGCACCCAACGCCATTTTGGGAGCTTTCCAGAGAGTGCATCTTGCAAAGGGCGAAGAGAAAGAGATCGAGCTGGTTCTGCCCCAGCACGCTTTGACCACCGTGGACGAAGATGGCGTGCGTCAGGTGCGCGGCCAGCACTTCTCCCTGTATGTGGGCTTCTCTCAGCCTGACAAGCGCAGCGTGGAGCTGACAGGCAAAGCACCTGTCAAGGTAGCTGTAGAGTTGTCTTAAACCAATCCTAAATTACATCAATAGAACATAAAAAAGCCGGTTTAGGTGTGATCCTAAGCCGGCTTTTATTTTTGATACAAAAATAAAGTTTTGATATACAAAGAAACGTACGTAGTTCAGCGCAAAAGTGTGCTCAAAAAGTAAACTACCCACCGAAATGAAGTTCGCTGCTTGCTCGGGATGCATTCTCTGGAAAATAGCGCTTGCAAAAAACGCGGGTATAAAAATCGCGAACCCCACCGAGTGAGATTCGCGACTTGCCCGGGGTGTAACCCCTGGTGCGGGTAGTGGGGGTCGAACCCACACGGATCGCTCCACAGGAACCTAAATCCTGCGCGTCTGCCAATTCCGCCATACCCGCATACGTAACTTCCTCATTATAAATGATTTTCTGTAAAACCGCAAGGGAAAAAGAAGTTTTACTTGCTTTTTATTGGAAAAGCGTGTATCCTATCTCATGCAGGATATACCCTGCGGTCAGTCGCGACATCCTGACCTTAAAAAATACTAGGAGGAAATTGAATATGAGTACTTCCAAGAAAGTCCGCTTTCTGGCGCTGAGCGCTGTGATAGCGGCGCTTTACGCTGTCCTGACCTATGTGGCGGCCGCCTTGAACCTGGCCTATGGCGCGGTGCAGTTTCGCTTTTCTGAAGCGCTGACCGTTTTGCCGGTGTTCACACCTGCCGCGATTCCTGGCCTGGCCCTTGGCTGTTTGATTGCCAATTTGGGAAGCCCGCTGGGAATTGTGGATTGGGTCTTTGGCACGGGCGCAACGTTGATTGCCGCGGTAGGTACCTGGATTGTGGGAAAAGTTCGGGTAAAAGGAGTGCCTGTCTTGGCGCCGTTGCCTCCCGTGATCGCCAATGTGGTGATCGTAGGGTTTGAACTTGCCTGCCTTTCCGAAGCAGGAACCTTTGGGTTTGGCAATTTTACCTGGGCAGCGTTTGGAGCTTCCGCCCTGTCTGTGGGGATCGGAGAGCTGGTCGTCTGCTATGTGCTGGGGATTCCGTTGATCCTGGCTTTGCAGCGCACAAAGGCGATGGATAAGCTTACCGCCTAAGCGTACACAGGAAGAAAGCGTTTGATTAAAGGAGCAGGGATAACGCTATGCCCGATTTCAGTGATTTTAAGCAACATTTTAATGAAAAAGTAAAGACGATGCCTCCCGCCCGGGTGATTGTGATCAGCTTCTTGATTTTGATCCTGGTAGGGACCGCTTTGCTGATGTTGCCCATTTCTTCCAAGACCGGTAATTTCCGGCCCCTAGATGCCTTTTTCACCGCAACATCGGCCACATGTGTGACCGGTCTGGTGATGGGGGATACCTATGCTTTGTGGACCCCCTTTGGCCAAGGTGTCATATTGGTGCTGATCCAGTTGGGCGGTTTAGGACTTTCTACATTGACCATTGGATTTTCCCTGTTTGTGCGGCGGAAGCTGGGCATTCGGGAAATGAAATTGGCCAGTGAAAGTTCCGGAGGGAATTCGCTGAATATTGTTGGCCTGCTGAAATTGGCCATTGGATTTACATTTGCGTGTGAGGCTGTGGGTGCCTGCCTTTTGGCCATTCGGTTTGTGCCCTCCTACGGGGTGAATGGCATTTGGCCCTCGATTTTTTGTGCTGTTTCCGCTTATTGCAATGCCGGTTTTGACGTGTTGGGCTTTGTGCCAGGAAATAGCAGCATGACAGTCTTTGCCGGAGACCCTTTGGTCTCGTTGACGGTTTCCTTTTTGATCATCATTGGCGGTTTGGGCTTTATCGTTGTGCAGGATATTTATCTGTGCAAGATTCAGCCGCGTTTTCAGCATAAGGACCCTATGCGTCTGAATTTTCATTCGCAAATCTGCCTTGGTGTGACCGTAGCGCTTCTTTTCTTTGGAACAGTGGGCTTTTTCATTTTGGAGTATGACAATACCATGGCCCATTTAAATATTCTGGAGAAGATCAACTGCGCTTTCTTTCAAGCGACAAATACCCGTACCGCTGGATTTGCTTCTGTGAATATTGGTTCCCAACACGAGTTCACCAAGATCCTTTCCGTGCTGCTTATGTTTATAGGCGCGTGTCCTGGTTCCACAGGCGGCGGTATTAAGACCACTACATTCATGGTGTTGGCTGTTACAGTGATCAGTACGATCCGCGGAAAAAACGAAGCAGTGATACTACGTCATCGTTTTTCCGTTCCTACGGTGTATAAAGCGTTGACTGTGACCATCGTTGCCTTTTTGCTGGTGTTCGTAGATGCCGGCGTCATCAGCTCTCTCAATCCCCAAATTCCTTATTTGGATTGTTTGTATGAGGCAACCTCCGCTTTTGGTACAGTGGGACTTTCCGCCAATGTAACGCCCAATTTGGACCCCATCTCGAAATTGATTTTGATATTCACAATGTTTATCGGCCGAGTAGGTCCCTTGTCCTTTGGCTTGTCAATCTTAATGCGTCACAAAGCAAAAGGCGATTCCATCTATCCGGAAGGCCGGATGTTGATTGGCTGAGTAATGTGAATAAAGTTTGAAAAAGAGCGGTGCTGTATTTGCAGCACCGT
>OLOH01001451.1_pt1 | contig 13465 bp, 9 predicted proteins | sample 1673221 | NCBI WGS metagenome assembly OLOH01 (sample SAMEA3136767, study PRJEB25190) | human gut metagenome
TCCCATATCTCCCGTACCATCGGCTCCACGTCCGGCCTGGACACGTGCGCCGGGCGCGACAGGTGGTGGTAGTACGTGGATTTCGGCAGCCCGGCTATCCTCAGGAGGTGGTCGAGCCGGTGTCCCCGCCCTGCGAGCAGTCGGACGACGGCGCTTCGCTCGCGCCGCGTGACTTGGACGCCCGCAGGGCCCGGAGTTTTTCCAGGTACGCGACCTTCGCCTTCAGGTACGCGACCTGTTCGGCGAGCTCCTGCTCGCGCGTCGGTTCGGGCTTCGGTTTGGATCTCGCGCCCTTCGGCCTGCCCTTGGGTTTCGGCCTGAGCGCCTCCGGACCGCCCGCCCGGTATTCGCGGCACCAGCGCTCCAGGTACGCGATGCTCGCGATCCCGTGCCTGGCCATGGCCTCCGTCTTGGTCAGACCGTTCTCGACGTGGTCGCGCGACGCGGCGACCTTCGTCTCCCAGTCGTAGCGTCTGCTGCCGCCGCCTCCCATGACCGCCTCCTCGCCGTTGGACCTGTACAGCCTGATCCAGTTTCTCGCGGTATACACCGGTATGGCAAGCCTTCTGGCGAGCGTGTCCTTGCCGGCTCCGGACTTGATGAGCTCCAGCGCCTCGCGCCGGAACCCGTCGTCGTAACGTCTCCTTCGATCCTCACGCATACGAAAGAACCGCACCTCCGATCATCGAATCTGAATTTCTTCAGTCCAACAATCGGGGTGCGGTTCATATTTACGCCGGGGCCTTCACATACACATACGTTGTCAGCGTTTTCAGGCTTTCTTCGCAGCTTGGGCGGTGGCGATCCACTTGTCAAGCAGCGCCGTGGCCTTGCCGGAGTCGACGGTCTGCTCCGCGATGGCGTAGGCGGCTTTGAACCGGTCAGCCAAGCTTGCGTCGCCCGGCACCAAATGACCGTCGGCGACGATTGCGGAAGCGGCGTTCAGCAGCGCGGTGGTACGGAACGACACATCCTTGCCTGCGAAGAAGTCTCGTGCCAGCTGCGCGTTGAGCGTCGGTTCGCCACCCTTCAGATCTGCGATGGTGACTTTGGCGAGGCCGAGTTCGACGGTCGGATCGAATTTGTTTTCGGTAACCTTGCCGTCCTTGAATTCCCAAATGGAGACCGGACCGGTCGGTGCCATCTCGTCAAGGCCCTCATGGGAAGTGTAGACCATGCCGATCTGGCCGTTCGCCGCATATACGGCGGCCATGATCGGGCTCATCTTGCGATTAGCGCAGCCGACGGCCATATGCTTCGGGCTTGCCGGGTTGGTCAGCGGACCAAGCACGTTGAACACGCATGGCACGCCGAGCGCGGCGCGAATCGGACCGACAAAACGCATGGCGGGGTGGAAGGTGCGTGCGAAAGCGAATGCGATGCCGCATTCGTTGCCGACTTCGCTCACTTGTTCCGGGGTCAAATCCATGGGCAGGCCGAGCGCTTCGAAGCAGTCAGCAGTGCCGCACTTGGATGAGGCCGCACGATTGCCGTGCTTGACGACTTTTACGCCTGCGGCCGCGGCTACGACGGCCCCCATGGATGACAGGTTCACGGTGGAGGCTCCGTCGCCACCGGTGCCGACGATGTCGGTGGTTTCACCGTCGATGTGCAGCGGAATGGCATGGGCCACCATGGCCTTCGCCGCGCCACGCACTTCGTCGGGGGTCAGCCCCAACTGCTGCTGGGTGGCGAGTACCGCGCCAACGGCCGCCGGATCGGCATTGCCGTTCATGAGGTCATCGACGAACCACTCGGATTCCTCGGCGCTCAAGTGGTCCCCTCCGACCAGCTTGGTGAGGATCGACTTCCATGTGATTTCGGCCATGATGCCCTCCTTGGCGCTGTCGCACGCCTTTATTGTTGTTCTGATGCCGCCAATTGTAACGATTGGACGTTTCCCCACGTCCGCACGTCCATATCACGAAACGGCCCATCGAAGATTCTTCAAAAAAGAAAACCTCCCCCGATTACGGTCGGGGGAGGTTATGTCATGAGCAAGTCAGCGACTCAGCGAATCACTGCTCGTTCTGGCCGTGGCACATCTTGTACTTACGACCAGAACCGCATGGGCACTGGGCGTTCTTGCCGGTTCCCGGGAAAGTGCGGCCATCCGCCCACGGAGAGTGGAGTTCCTCGCTCTTCGGACGCTTGTTGGCCGGGACCTTGCCTTCGGCATGGCTGATCGGCTGCATGCCGACGATGCCCTTCTCGTTCTTCTGCTCGTCAGCCAGTTCATCGATGGTGGTCTTTTCGGCCTCGTCATCGGTCTCCGGCTCTGCAGGAGCGGATTCGCCGGTCGCGGCGGCTTCGCCGTCCAGACCCATTACGGCCTCGGCGGCGTTCACGGCCTCATCCTCATCGGATTCGGTCTCCTCGTCCTCGGTCATGGCCACGCGTTCGATGTCCACGTGGAACAGCAGCTGGATGGTTTCCTCCTTGATGGCTTCGATCATGGAGTTGTACATCTGGTAGCCTTCACGCTGGTATTCGACCAGCGGGTCGCGCTGGCCCATACCGCGCAGGCCGATGCCGTCCTTGAGGTAGTCCATCTCGTAGAGGTGTTCACGCCACTTGCGGTCGAGCACGGCGAGCACCACGCGGCGCTCGAGCTGGCGCAGGCCTTCGCTGCCGAGCTTGTCTTCGAAATCGGAGTACTGGTCCTTGGCGTCGGAGACGATGAGCTCCTTCAGGGCCTCAACGGCCTTGTCGCCCTTGAGCTTGTCGACGGCGTCCTTGGCCGCTTCCTGCTCCACGGCGATCGGGTACACGGAGGAGATGGCCTTGAACAGACCGTCCCAATCCCAATCGGCCGGCTTGTCGGAACCGTTGTTGGCGCCCTTGATGTAGCTCAGCACGGTGTCGTCGATGAACTTGAGGATGTCCTCGTGGATGTCGGCGCCCTTCAGCACAGCCTGACGCTCCGCATAGATGACGGTGCGCTGCTTGTTCATCACGTCATCGTACTTCAGCACGTTCTTACGGATTTCGAAGTTACGCGATTCGACGGCCTTCTGTGCGGTGCGCACGCCCTTGGAAACGCTCTTGGCTTCGATCGGCTCGCCTTCCGGCATGCCCTTGGCCATGACACGCGCCACCAGCTGGGTGTTGAACAGACGCATCAGATCATCTTCGAGGGACAGGTAGAAACGGGATTCACCCGGATCTCCCTGACGGCCGGAACGGCCGCGCAGCTGGTTGTCGATACGGCGGGATTCGTGGCGCTCGGTGCCGAGCACGTACAGACCGCCGAGCTTGACGACTTCCTCATGCTCGTCCTTGACCTGGTCCTTGATTTCGGCCAAAGTGCCCGGCCAACGCTTCTCGTACTCGTCCGGAGTGTCATCCGGAGAATAGCCTTCGGACTTGAGCTTCGCATCGGCAAGGAACTCGACGTTGCCGCCGAGCATGATATCGGTACCACGGCCTGCCATGTTGGTGGCCACGGTGACGGCGCCCTTACGGCCTGCGACGGCCACAACGGCGGCTTCCTTGTCATGCTGCTTCGCGTTCAGCACCTGGTGAGGGATCTTGGCCACGTCAAGCAGAGAGGACACGACTTCGGAGGATTCCACGGATGCGGTACCCAGCAGGACCGGCTGGCCCTTCTTGTGGCGCTTGGCCACATCACGGACGATGGCGGCGAGCTTTTCCTTCTTGGTACGGAAGATCAGATCGTCCTTATCCTCGCGGATCATCGGCTTGTTGGTCGGAATCGGCAGCACGCCCAGCTTGTAGGTGCCCATGAATTCGGCGGCTTCGGTCTCTGCGGTACCGGTCATGCCTGCCAGCTTGTCGTACATGCGGAAGTAGTTCTGCAGGGTGATGGTGGCGAAGGTCTGGTTTTCGGCCTTGACCTCCACGCCTTCCTTGGCTTCGATGGCTTGGTGCAGACCCTCGTTGTAACGGCGGCCCGGCAGGATACGTCCGGTGTGCTCGTCGACGATGAGCACTTCGCCGCCGGTCACGACGTAGTCGCGGTCACGCAGGAACAGCTCCTTGGCCTTGATGGCGTTGTTCAGATAGCCGATCAATGCGGTGTTGTTCGGTTCGTACAGGTTGTCGATGCCGAGATAGTCCTCGACCTTGGTGATGCCCGGATCAAGGATGCCGACGACCTTCTTCTTCTCGTCGACCTCATAGTCCTCGTCACGGTTGAGCTTCAGAACCAGGCGCGCGAACTGGCGGTACCAGCGGGTCACGTCGCCCTCGGCCGGACCGGAGATGATCAACGGGGTACGAGCCTCATCGATAAGAATGGAATCGACCTCATCGACGATGGCGTAGTGGTGGCCACGCTGTACGAGATCGGACTTCTCCCACGCCATGTTGTCGCGCAGGTAATCGAAGCCGAATTCGTTGTTGGTGCCGTAGGTGATGTCGGCGTTGTACTGCTTGCGACGCTCCGGCGGCTTCTGGTTGGTGATGATGCAGCCGGTGCTCATGCCGAGGAAGCGGTAGACACGGCCCATCAGCTCGGCCTGGTAGCTGGCCAGATAGTCGTTGACGGTGACGACGTGGACGCCCTGACCGTCGAGTGCGTTCAGGTAGGCCGGCAGCGTGGCCACAAGGGTCTTGCCTTCACCGGTCTTCATTTCGGCGATGTTGCCCCAGTGCAGAGCGGCGCCGCCCATGAGCTGCACGTCGAAGTGGCGCAGGCCCAAGGTTCGCTTGGAAGCTTCACGCACGGTGGCGAAGGCTTCCGGCATGAGCTTGTCAAGGGACTCGCCGTTTTCGATACGCTGCTTGAACTTGGCGGTCTGGCCCTTGAGCTCCTCGTCGTCAAGCGCCGCGATCTCGTCCTCCAAGGCGTTCGTCGCTTTGGCCACGTTCTCAAGCTTCTTGATCTGTCGGCCTTCACCCATGCGTAGGGCTTTGTCAACGATATCTACCACAATCACTCCCTTTGTGTATGGTGACTTTCCTCGATTGAGGATAGTCGCTTTCTCGCGATTTCCGAAAAGCTCCGTCCATTTTACGTAAGTTTTGACGTATCTTGTTTTTCGCATAAGAAAAGAGGCCCGCATGTATGACATGCGAGCCTCTTATCGTTCAGTTTTCAGCCATTAGCCATTACTTCTTGGCCACATTCTCCGGAGTGTCGATTTCGAAGACGCCGTAGCTCCAACCGTGACGGTGGTAGACGACGGACGGACGACCGGTTTCCTTGTTGACGAACAGGAAGAAGTCGTGACCGATCAGCTCCATCTCGTACAGGGCCTCGTCAATGGTCATCGGCTCGGCGATGTGCAGCTTGCGGCGGATGACGATTGGGGTGTCGCCGACCTGGACCTCGACGGATTCGCCAGGGCCGAGATCAGCGGAAACGGCGTCGGCCGGGCTATTGTTCGGCGCTTCCGGCTCCGGCTCCTCGACGACGACCGGCTCGACCGGGCCCAGATCGACCGGGACCGGATCGGTGTAGCCACGACGATGGTCCTTGCGGCGGTCGCGGGTACGGCGCAGACGAAGCGTCAGCTTGTCGAGAGCCAAATCGAGCGCGCTGAACTCGTCGGCGCTGGAGGCCTCGGCACGCACCACGGTACGACCTGCGATGACGGTGATCTCAACGCGCTTGGCGGTGTCGGCCTGACGCGGATTGCCCTCGTGGGACAGCACAATCTGGACACGCTGCGCATCCGGGGCGATAGCGGTCACACGATTCATCTTGCTTTCGACAACGTCACGGAACCTTTGCTTGATCTGCGTATGACGTCCGGTAACGACGATTTCCATGTGGACCTCCCTAGACTCAAGCGGTGTTAACCGCTATATACGGACCAACCAGCTGCATCGCTGCTTGGTAGTCATCATTGTATCCATAAGATTGGTGATTTGCTGGAAAACTCCCCGAGAAAACAAAAGTTTTTTACGCTTTGCTTTCGACGATTCTCTTGCTATAGTTGTGCGTTTGAGACCTCTTGATGGCCGCGACCGATTTTGTCGGTTGAGGAACTTCCGGGCTCCATAGAGCACGATGGCGGATAACGTCCGCCCAGGGCGACCTGAGAGATAGCGCAGCAGAGAATAGACCGCCTTACCGGTTTCGGCCGGTGGGTAAGGGTGAAACGGCGGTGTAAGAGACCACCGGGCCGCTGGTGACAGTTGGCCGCATGGCAAGCCTCATCGGGAGCAAGGCCAAGCAGAAGGCGTTCGAGGACTGCTCGTCCGAAGCCTTCGGGTAGGCTGCTAGAGCCTGACGGCAACGCCAGGTCGAGATGGATGGCCATCCGTGCCGTTGGCACGACAGAACCCGGGGTATAAGAGGTCTCACTCTCCACTCTTTATGTTTTGAGGATTTCTTTACACCAGCCTCTTTATGAAACTGACGTCACGCCCTTGGTCAACGGTCGCCGTCAATCAAACAGTTCCTGTGCGATTTGGCGCAGGATCTCAGGATTATGGCCTTTTCTGCCGCCCGCGCTCCAGAAGCGGCGCCTACGTACATCGCGTTCCAGACCGGCGGTTTTTCTCGCGGTTCTACGGCCTAATTCCCATGCGGCTTCAGTAAACACGCCGTAGGATTCCGCCTCATCACAAACCTGTTGGGCCAGCCTACGGTCGACGCCTTTCCGTATAAGCTCAGCGACCGCGCCCCTACATCCCATAAGACGGGTCGCACAGTAGCGCACCGCGGATTGCGCGTAGGCTTCATCGTCAATCAGTTGAACCCTTGTCAGTCTTTCGATGACGTCGTCAACCACTTCAGAGGTATAGCCCTTACCAATCAGGCGCTCACGCAGTGCGCCGGAAGGTCGAGGCGCAGCGTCCAGCAATCGCAATGCGGCTTCCCTGCATGCGTCAAGATCATTTGGATCCTTTGCGGCAGTAGAATCGCCGTTCCCGACACGCCCAGCGTGTCGCGCGTGTCGTGGCGTTTTCGTCGCATTTGCGCTTCCAGCGAACAAACTGGAACGGTCAGGTTTCGTTCGACGGTTCCACCTCTGAACGTTCGTGCGTTCTGGATCCTCTGAAGAAAGGGCAAGGCCCCCAGTATCGGCCGACGCCGGCTGAAGGCCCTGTTCCTTAAGGAAACGTTCGGCGCTGATCATATGTCAGGCTTTGGCGGCTTTTGAAGTTTTGGACGTCTTACCATCATCCGGCGCGCCCGCGGCGTCCTCCGCCCCATCGTCCTCGGCGAACTGGTCGGTAGGTTTGATCAGACCGAATGCCGCCTTGACCTTGTTCTCGATTTCCTCTGTGAGTTCCGGATTGTCCTTGAGGAACTGACGCACGTTTTCGCGTCCTTGCCCCAGCTGGTCGCCCTCATAGGTGAACCACGAGCCAGACTTTTTGACGACGTTGGCCTGCAACGCCATATCAAGCACGGAACCTTCCTTGGAGATGCCCTCGCCGTACAGCACATCGAATTCGGCGGTCTTGAACGGCGGAGCCATCTTGTTCTTAACAACCTTGACCTTGGTACGGTTGCCGACAGCCTCATCACCGTTCTTAATGGTCTGGATACGGCGGATGTCCATACGTACGGACGCGTAGAACTTCAATGCCTTGCCGCCGGTGGTGGTCTCCGGATTACCGAAGAACACGCCAATTTTCTCACGCAACTGGTTGATGAAGATGGCGGTGGTACCGGCTTGCGCCAGCGCACCGGTCATCTTACGCAACGCCTGACTCATCAGGCGCGCCTGCAGGCCGACATGGCTGTCTCCCATCTCGCCTTCGATTTCCGCTTTCGGCACCAAGGCCGCGACGGAATCGATGACAATCACGTCAAGCGCGCCGGAACGAATCAGCATGTCGGCGATTTCCAATGCCTGCTCGCCATTGTCCGGCTGAGAGACGATCAACGAATCGGTGTCGACGCCCAGCTTACGGGCATAGACCGGATCGAGCGCATGCTCGGCATCGATGAATGCGGCCACACCGCCGGCCTTCTGGGCATTGGCCACCACATGCAGCGCCAATGTGGTCTTACCAGAGGATTCCGGTCCGTAAATCTCCACAATACGGCCTTTAGGCAGGCCGCCGATGCCTAATGCCATATCCAAAGCCAAGGATCCGGTCGGAATGACCTCGACATCCTGTTCCGGGCGGTCGCCAAGTCTCATGGCCGATCCCTTGCCGAAGCTTTTCTCGACCTGCGCGAGCGCTGTGTCGAGCGCGGCCTGACGGCGCGGATCGATTCCATTCGCGGACTTGTTCTGTGCGGCGTTCTTTGCCGCGCTCGTCTGTGCCATGACTACTCCTTGTTGTTGACCGAGACGAATGAATGGATTCACCGTAAAACCGCATCATCCATCTGCGCAAGTTCAATCGGCCATTGTGGTCGAAGAACATGCATTTCGACACGCCGAAGACCGCTTTCCCTTGAAATTCCAGCATTCTGAAACTTCGCGGCGAGCCGTTGACGACCTGCCCAATCCGTGCTTCTGTGGATAACTATACCCCATTATCCGAACATCTGTTCGAAATCGGTGTTTTGCGATAGCCGAACTCCGCCTAACGCACCGGCATTGGTGGCGCGTTATGGTCCTTTCCCCAACGTTTGGAGTCAGGAATGTTCATCTGGTCGCACAGAACGTTCCATACCACGCGGGGCTCCTCCCCCATTTCAAGCGCTTCGACGGCTGTCAGACCGTTCAATCGATCAAGCACTTGGTCGCGTGCGAGCGCGCGGCCATAGCTACGGCCGAGTACCTCTTCAAGCAACTGCCAAAATTCACGTTCCTGCACGCGCTCAAGTGTACACAGCAAGCGCAACCAAAAGAAAACGCCCGACGGAACAAGCCGCCGGGCGTTAGACGTCCAACAGGAATCAGATTGCGACGGAATCGAGATAATCGGCGACCATGCGCAGCATCTGCGCCGTGGAGACGCCCAACGATTGCGCAATCGAGCTCAGCAGCTCGGAGCTGGCCTCTTTTTGGCCACGCTCCACTTCGGAGAGGTAGCCCAACGACACTCCGGCCTTTTCGCTCACCTCACGCAACGTTTTGTGGTCATGGGTGCGCAGATCGCGCAGTACATGGCCGATGGCCTCGCGAAGCGATACCTCTCTGGGTTCGTCGGTGGTTTCCGTGGCTGCCGACATGGATCGTGCGGAAACGCGTTCCGCGTCTTCCTCCCGCCATATGCGGGTCAATGCGGCCTGGCGCTCGTCTTTGGCCTTTTTGGCCGCGCGGGCACGCAGCACCTGCTGCTGGGCGAACATCACCGCGCGGCGCTGGGCTGGGGTGAGTTCCCTGACGCGGGCGTTGCCGCTTTGCACCGTGGGAACCATCGCCTTGAGTTCCATCTGTTCCTTGGTGAGTGTCATCGTGTCCATGCCGCCAGCCCCTTTCGCTTTTCATACGTACGTCCACTATGGTCAACACCCATATTCGTGGATTATTCCTGTGAAAGTGCTGAAAGAGTCCTCAGTTTTTCCAGAATACATTGCACGGTTTCATGCCGCACGGCTTCCCGATCACCCTTCAGACGCAGCTCATAAGCAGCTGTTTGACGCGCACGAATGCCATTGAAGCCACAGGGCAGGGAGCAGCCGATGTACACCAGGCCGGCAGGTTTGTCACCATCCGGTCCTGGCCCTGCAACACCGGTAGTGGCCAAGCCGATGACACAGTCTCCATCCTCGGTCTGTCGGTATAGTTGCGCGGTTCCCGCAGCCATCTGCCGCGCCACTTCGGGGTGGACCGCCCCTTCTCGGGCCAGCAGGTCGGCATTCACGCCGAGAATCTTCGCTTTGGCGCGAATGTCGTAGGTCACCGCCGAGCCGAGGAACACTTTCGATGCGCCTGGTATGCGTACGAAGGCGTCGGCGAGTAGACCTCCCGTCAGTGATTCGGCGGCGGCGATTTTGAAATGGTTGGCTTCGCAATAGCGTAAAACGGCTGCGGCCAGCTCATCGCATTGCGATTGGCTGGCCGCGGTCGACGAATTTTCGGATTCGCTCATCGGGATTTACTTGGTTTCCTTTTCGGATTTTGCGGTCTTCTTACGTCCGCCGAACGTGTTGACGAGGTATTCGCCGCCCGAATACAGGCATAGAATCAACGCCAGGTAAATCAGGGCGTACGTGATCGTGTAATAAACGGTCATCCACAGCGGAGTGGTGTTCATGCCATCGGCGAGGCTCCACATCGGCAGCATGAGCATGGCAAGGCCGATGCACTGGCACAGGGTCTTGTACTTGCCGGCTTGGGATGCGGCGATGACCTTGCCGCCGGTGTCGATGACGAAGAAACGCATGATGGTGATGCCAATCTCACGGATGAGGAACAGCGCGGTCACAACCCAGCCGAGCACTGCGTTGCCGAATTCGTTGAAGATAGCGGCGACGATCAGCGTGCCGCAGGTGAGCAGCTTATCTGCGATTGGGTCCATGAGCTTGCCCAGTTCGGTGACCTGGTTATATTTGCGGGCCATCCAACCGTCGAGCTTATCGGTGCAGGCGGCGATGATGAAGATAATCGCCGCCACCCAGCGCATAGTCGTGTTTTTGGTACCCCATGCGCCTGCCATGACGTACAACGCCAGGAAGATGACGACCAGGACGATACGAGAGAAAGTGACGATGTTCGGCGGGGCGTTCCACCCGTCAAGCAGGGACGATTTGCGTTCTTCTTGCTTTTCCATACCGTTCACGTTACCCCGATACCACTACTTGGCGCAATGCGTGCGGTTGTCGCGTTCCATCATCGCGTGTCCGCAGCGTCGGCCGGCTGGGTAGAACCTGCGGTAAGCGATGAGGTTTCGCCCTTGATGAAGGCGAGCACCTGCGGCAGATCCTGCGGTTGGACGAGCACTTCGCGAGCTTTGGAGCCTTCGGACGGACCGACCACACCACGCGATTCAAGCAGATCCATGAGTCGGCCGGCTTTGGCGAATCCGACACGCAGTTTGCGCTGCAGCATGGAGGTTGAGCCGAACTGCGTGCTGACCACCAGTTCCGCCGCCTGCAACAGCACGTCCATGTCGTTGCCGATGTCCTCATCCGGCTCGATGGCCTTCTTTTCGGCCTCCTTGGCCATCTCCTCGATATCCTCGCGATAATGCGGCTTGCGCTGGGTTCGCACGAACTCCACCGCGCGACGGATTTCGGACTCGTCGACCCATGCGCCCTGCACGCGGATCGGCTTGGCCTGGCCCATCGGCAGGAACAACGCGTCACCTTGGCCGATCAGCGTTTCCGCACCGGTGGCGTCGAGGATGACTCGCGAATCGGTGGCGGATGAGGTGGCAAAAGCAAGTCGGGACGGGATGTTGGCCTTGATCAAGCCCGTGACCACGTCAACGGACGGGCGCTGCGTGGCGAGCACCAGATGCACGCCGGCGGCTCGCGCGAGCTGCGTGATGCGCTGGATGGAGCTCTCCACGTCGTTCTTGGCCACCATCATAAGGTCGGCCATTTCATCGACGACCACGAGGATATACGGGTATGGTGCGACCTTGCGTTTGGAGCCTGCGGGCGCATGCACCTTGCCAGCGCGCACGGCAGCGTTGAAGTCCTTGATGTGGCGGAATCCGAAGAATTCGAGGTCGCTGTATCGTGCGTCCATCTCCTTGACCACCCATTCCAAAGCCTGTGCGGCCTTCTTCGGATCGGTGATGATCGGGGTGAGCAAATGTGGAATGCCCGCATAGGCGGACAGTTCGACTCGTTTAGGATCGACCATGATCATGCGGACCTGGTCAGGCGTGGCGCGCATGATCACGGAGGTGAGCATGGAGTTGATGAAGCTCGACTTGCCGGAGCCGGTGGCGCCAGCCACCAACAGGTGGGGCATCTTGGTCAGGTCGGCGGTCACGAAATGGCCTTCCACATCCTTGCCGACGCCGGTGAGCATCGGATTCGGATCGTTCCGGGCCTTGTCGGAGCGCAGCACGTCGCCCAGCACCACGGTTTCGCGGTCGGAGTTCGGAATTACGATGCCGATGGCGGATTTGCCTTCGATCACCGACAGGATGCGCACGTCGGAGCTGGCCACCGCGTAGGCGATGTTCTTCTGCAGGTTGGTGACCTTCTCGACCTTGACGCCAGGGCCAAGCTCCACCTCATACATGGTGACGGATGGTCCGCGCAGGAAGCCGATGACCTTCGCATCGACGTTGAACTGTTGGAAGGTACCGGTCAGCGCGCGGATCACACGATCGTTCTCCGGAGTGTGCGCGGCGTGCGGCGCGCCCTTCTTCAGAATGTTGAGGTCAGGCAGATGATACGGTCCCTCGGGAATGTCATCCGCCGCTTCCCCGTCAACGGCAGCAGCCGGCATATCGTCAAGGACCTCGCCGGTCGCGGCATCCACCATGACTTCCTTGCCGTTGGAGGTGCCGTCCTCGTCGATGACGGCCCATGGGTCGTTTGGAGCGACGCCAACCGGCTTGATTTCGCTGGACGGCACCGGCTCGGCGACGCTGGGCATGGTGCCGCTCGCGGTGCCGATCGGCGCGGACGAGAAGGAGCGTCCGCGACCGTTCTGTGGCATGGCCGTGGTGCCGGACGGCGCAGCGGCGGAATAATCATCTGAATCATAATCATCGGCACGATAATCGTCCGAAGAAATGCTGCGTGGCGAATCGACCTGTTGGTACGGCTCGTCGACGATGGTTTCCGCGGTCTGTCCGTGCCGTTCGGCGGCATTAAGAAACGCTTCGTCGCCGGCGTAATGGTCAAGGTCGCCATCATCGACGTTCTTGCTCTTATGGGATGCGAAGCGTTGCTTCATACGCGTAAGGAAGCCCGGCCTATCGTCGTTTTCTCCATCCGCATCGGTGCCGTCGTGGGCGGGAACGCCTTCGGCGAAGGCGAGTGTCGTGCCCCCAACGCGGACTTCGTTCGGAAACTGTTCGGCCTCATCGTCAATGTCATCACGGTTTTTAGGCGTTCCAACAAACTTGGCCGCCAGAGCCTTCGCCTTGTCCGGTATCTGCGTGACCCGGGTATGGGTAATCAACAGCAACGAAAACAGGATGACGACTACGAAAATCGCAATGGAAAAGCCTTTGGAAAGCCCCCACGCCAACGGACAGCCAAGCACATAGCCAAGCAGGCCGCCTGCCCGCTGCAGCAAAGACATATCGAACTTCTGGGAGTCGGAGGCAATCGCCGCGTCAAGAATAGAGCAGACGGACCAGAGGATCATGAACCATCCGAGGGCCATATGGAGGTTCTCATCCTTGTTTTGCGTCTTGCGCATCAGACTGAACACCACAAGCGCCAGGAATACCGGCAGAATCACGCTGGTCAATCCGAACAGTCCGGAGGCCATGGCATGTAGGACCTGTCCGAAAGCGCCCTGGACACGGAACCATTCGGATGCGCAGAACAGCACCGCGAGAATGGCCATGATGAAACATGCGATGTCGCGGCGATATTTACGCAGTATGCCGGCGATCGGCGAGGAATCGACCTCGTCCATGACTTTGGTATCGCCGGAACGCGATTTGCCTGCGGAACCCTTGCCGCCTGATTTCGGGTTGGAAGATGCTGTTCGTGCCATAACAG
>OLOH01001452.1_pt1 | contig 13460 bp, 5 predicted proteins | sample 1673221 | NCBI WGS metagenome assembly OLOH01 (sample SAMEA3136767, study PRJEB25190) | human gut metagenome
AGCGAACGCGGCGACGAAAACCGAAAGATCATCAGCGTGAATAAGATGCTGGCTTTTTTGCAGAAAACCGTGCGCGGGATCGGCGCTTGGCTGGATGAACTGCGAAAAGCTGTCAGCCGCCAACAGATCATCGAAAGCCCGGATGATTACCCGCTGAGCGATGTGATTACCGCCTATCTGGACATGCGAAAGGACGGGCGCGAAGCATGGAATCGCTATGCGCAGGAAAAAGGAGCTGTCCATGATTTGAAAGACGGCTTTAAGGCGGTTTCCTTCCTCTCGAATCACGAGCTTTACACGGTCAGTCAGCTCGGACGGTACATCGCCGAAACTCAACGGACATTTTCCAAAATCAAGGCGGAATCCACGGCAAAGGAACGTAGAATCCGAGATATCGACGCGCTGTTTGGCGCGATTCAAACCATCCGAGAATTGAAGCCAGTTCAGCAGGAATACGAGAGCATTCACTGGAATAGCAAGCGAGAAAAGTTCAAGGCCGAACACGGTGACGAATTGAACCTTCTGCAAAAGGCGATCTGGCTGCGCGAAAAGCTCGTAAAGTCGCTGGTGCTTGCGTCTCATCTCGATAAGGAGCAGCGCGCGGCGCTGAAAACAGAACGCGCACAGCTTGAAGCGGAACGCGAAGCCCTTCTTCCGAAACTCGAAGAAATCAAAGCAGAATTGGCGGAGCTGAACCGCATCCGATACTGGACACGCAAGGTTATTCCTGACGCGCTGCCGCGTGTGTCGGATGGGCGGGTTTCGGTTGAGGACGCGATGGAAACGGCGGGCAATCGGAAGGAGTTGGAACAGGTTGAGGATGAAGCGACGCAGACAGCCGCGCGGCAGCCGCAGGAACAGAAAAAGACGCAGGAAAAACAGAAGGTGAAACAACAGGGAGAGATCGTTCCCCTGTAAAAAAACATTCCAAAAACAAGAGCTGAATATCGTCTATCACATGCTGGCGGTATTCAGCTTTTTTCTTTTGGCCAAATAAAAATGAGCCGTTATTTTAACGAAAAAACAGACAAAACGTGATGCGGCGATGTGCAGGCAGCGCACGTTCGTGAACGACGAACCGAAAAGTGGCAAAAATGTGAAGAATGTGAATAAAAACGCAAGAAATGTCTTTGATAACATGGGAAGCTATGCTATACTGATGCTGAATAGATACATCCGCAAAAGCAACAAAATACTTTTGGAGGCATGAAGAATGAAACGTTTTATTGCATCCATCCTTTCGGCAGCCATGTTGTTGAACGGCCTTGCGCCCGCTTATGCGGCGGCGGAACAGGACGGGAAGAAATCCGCAACTGTTAAACGCTTCACATTTACGGCTGATGTGATTCCGGGAAAGCTGGAAGAACTGGAGCAATACGACGTTTCCATGATTGATCACGGAGACGTGCTGGAAAACGAGGAAGGCGTCGTCGTCTCCGAGATACAGGGAACGTACTATCGAAACCAGAAGCTCACTCAATCTTCGCTTTCGGGGACGAGCTTTGCGTTTGCGCCGATCATGCTGGATAACTATTTCCCACTGCCGGAAGAAACGCCTACGCCGGAGCCGACCGTTACGCCCGAACCGACCATTGCGCCGGAGGTGTCGGTTACGCCTGAAGTATCGATCACACCTGAAGCGTCGGTTATGCCGGACGCGTCGGTTACGCCGAGCTTATCGCCCGAAGATACCGACACGCCGGAACCCGGCGAAAGCCCGGAAGGAGAAGAAACGCCGTCTCCGACCGAAGAACCGACAGAGCAGCCCACGGATGAACCCACGGAACAGCCGACCGAAGAACCTACGGAAGAACCCGTGGAGAAACCCACAGAAAAGCCTACGGAAGAACCGGCTGAACAGCCGACAGAACAACCCACGGAAGAACCCGCAACAGAACCCACGGAGAAGCCGGAAGAAAACCCCGCCGAGCAGCCGACCGAAGAACCTGCCGAGCAGCCGGAGAAAAAGCCGGAACAGGAAACGGAAAACAACGAGCCGGAACCCGAAGAATCGCCGGAGGAGATTTCGGAAGAATCGGCTGACGAACCCGAAGAACAGCCTGCCGGGGAAAATGCAGAAGAAAACGAGCCTGCACAAAGCGCGTCTGTTTGGCATTGGCTTTTTTCACGCTGCTCATGCGGAAGAAAGCGCGCCGTCCAGCATCCGGGGCGAACGGCAGTCGTATTCCCGAAGCGCAGGCTGCGAGTGGATCACCTACCCCGGACTGTTTGACGCTGTGACGGACGTTGAGCTTTCCATGACCTCCACGGGCATCAAGGAAAACATCATCGTCAATCGGTATACGGGCAACCATGTCTACGCGTATCAGATGACGACGGAAGGATTGACCGCCGCTCAAAACGGGCGGGAAATTCTGCTCTATAACGAGAACGGCGACATGATGGCAAAGGTCGAAGCGCCGCACATGACGGACGCAGAAGGCCGTTACAGCACGGATATCGCCGTTTCACTGGAGGGCGGCGGCGGAAGCTACCGCGTTACCTATCGTCCCAATGACGAATGGATGCAGAGCGCCGCTTACCCTGTAACCATCGACCCGACGGGCAACTATTTCAACGATCTCGCCACGGGAATCGGCGACGTGTTCGTTTCCAGCAATAACCCGTCCCATCATTATGACCATACGGTTTCCAAAGGAAATCCGCAACACAACCATAATCTTGAAGGAACAAATCTATATGCAGGAAACGGCAATATTGCCTATATTATTCCTTCTCTGACGGGTTTTGCCGGAAGCGACAAAAAGGTATCGGAGTTCCCGACAACCAGCGGTCTCATGATTCTGAACGCCACATGGAAGGTCTTTGTTCATGAGGGCGGCGGCACGTTTGAAGTGGCGCTTGTGACAAGCGACTGGAATACCAGCTCGGTAACGTATAATTCACGCCCAAGCCTCAGTTCGGATATCCGCCAGACGATTACCCTGCACACGGGCGAAAATAACGTGGATTTGACGAAGATTTTCTCCGCATGGTTTAATACGTCGGATCAGAAAAGAAATTACGGATTTGCGGTGACAAGCAACAGCTCGTGGGCAAGAATCTGTTCGTCAGATGTTCTGCCTAGATCAGACCGTATGTCGTTTTCTGCCTCCTATACGGATGATTTGCCTGCGCCTACGGTTAAGGCGACAGGCTACGGAAACGGCGTCAATTCGCAGAGCGGTTATATCGACGTATCGTGGAACAGCGTTCCGCTGGCCAGCGGGTATCGGCTGGGCATATCGAACGGCAGCACGTTCCAGTATATCGACGTGGGCAATACGACCTCGTATTCGACGCGCGGCAAAAAGATTTGGCCGACCGACGCTGAAATGGCCGCGGGCAACTATAACCTGCACTGGGACGGAACCGGGCAGGAGCTGCCCAATATTCCTCGCAAGGATAAAACAGACCTGAATTATTATTTCGTGGTTTTGCCTGCCAACGATTACGGACAGACAGGTTCGCAGTATGGTCAGGCACAGGCTTCGCTGCCGGATACCACGCCGCCCAACCAGCCGTCTACGGTCAGCGTATCTCCGGCAGACTGGAGCAACGCGGACGCTCGGACGGTCACATGGGCAGGCTTGACGGATATGCCGCTGAACAGGGACACGCTGGGCGACAACGGGCATGTTCAGTTTATCCTTGACCCTGCAATCGGAACGGATGCGAACACATGGGCGTAGCAGAATACGGCTTCCAACGCTGCAAACGGCTCACAGACCGTCTCGACGGCGGGCTTGGAGGATGGCGTTCATGCGGTCTATGTGCGCGGCGTAGACACCTACGGCAACTACGGCGCGCCCAAAGGCGCGGAACTCAAGGTGGACAGAACGCCGCCGACGCAGCCGGACGTGTCCGTACTGCCTGACGATTGGACAAAGGAAAATACCGCGTCGATCTCATGGACGAATATCGCCGATTTGAACGATTTGAATCGCGTGGAGCTTTCGTGGGACGGCGGCGCATACCAGACAACCGGGCTTTCCGATAAAACCTGTTCGGGATATGAAGCGGATATCTCGTCGTTTGCGGACGGGCTGCATACGCTGAGCATCCGGGGCGTGGATATCGCCGAAAACGTCGGAGAAGCCGGAACTGCGTCGATTCAGATCGACCGCAGCGCGCCGACGCTGACCCAATCTTCCGTTGAACCCGCAGCATGGACGGCGGCGGACAGCGTTATGCTGACGTGGGAAGGCGCGGCGGACGCATACAGCGGTCTTGCCCGGATGGAGTATGCCGTTGACGGCGGCGCTTGGGAAGCGCTCGACGTGAGCGAAAACGGGAGCCGGGAAATTGAAATCGGCGGGCTGGCGGACGGCGAACATCGAATACCGCAGCGTCTGACGGATGCGCTTGAAAACGCTGCGGCATGGGAACATACGATCTATCTGGATCACACTCCGCCTGTTGTCGAGCTGCTTACGCCGCAGAACGGCGCGGTTGTGACGGGCGTTCTGGATATTTGGGGCGTTGTCTCGGATATTTCGCTGACGGACTGGACGCTGACGGCCAAAGGCTCGTCCGGCAAAGAAGTGACCGTTCACGCCGATTCGACCGAAAGGCTGTCCGAACAGCTCGGCGTGTTGGACACGGGTGAATTTGCGGATGGAGAAACCATTGAAATCATCCTGACTGCGCATGACGCTGCCGCGCACGAGAGCACGGTTCAGGGCATATACGTCAAGGCCGATCACAGCGCAAAGCCTGTTTCGGCAGACGTAACGATTACCGCGCCGCAGCAGGGCGAGTGCCTGACCGTCTCCTATAAGCAGGGCGAATATACCGCCGATTACAGCGGCTCGGAGAGCAGCGGCGTTTTCGTGCTGGACGGACAGCCGGGCGGCGCAACGTCCCATTTGAAATTCCCGATATACCCGATTCTCTACCCGGAAAACAGCGTTCATGCCCTCTCCGTGCTTTCTCTTGACCGTCAGGGCGCGCTGCATTATTCGCAGGGCATGGCCGGATCGCTGATTCTGAGCGATATCTGGAAAGACGAAAATAAAGTTGAATCTGCCGACGGACTTGCATTGTCGGATATGGGCGCGGAAGTGATGGCGGATTCCGGCACACTGGTGTCCAAAAACTTTACAGCCGCGCAGCCTGTGTTGGCTGTGCGACTGCATACCATTGAAAATCCGGCGGCGGGCGGCTCTATCTCCTATGAGGTATCGACCGACCACGGCGCAACGTGGACGGCGATTCGAGAAGGATACGATGTCAAATTTGACACGCCGCAGAATCAAGTGGCGGTTCGCACCCATTTGAAAGGGACGGGAACGGTTCTTCAAGGTCTGGACATTGTGGGTGTATACGAATCGAATCCCGTTCATTTCAGCGTCAGACTGCTTCGGCCTGTGACGGCGTTTAATCTGACGCATGAAGAAGAACAGACGGAAGCCATGCCGACCCTCTCGACGGACTGTGCGGCGCAGTTGACGGTTCAGCGCCTGTACATGGACGGACAATGGAACAGCAACAGCTTTACGGCGGATATGCTTCCCTTTGAGGACGGAACAACTCATCAGGCTGCGGCGCTGGGTCTGGATGCGGACGGCGCGCTTTACGGAAGCGGTGCGGCTGCGTCGATTCTCATGCGAACCGCGCTGAACGCGACAGACACATGGCAATCCACGGCGCTGGAGCTTGCAGACGAAACGTATGCCATTCGTTTGGAAACGCTCTGCATCGACGCGGCGGGAAAAACGGTAGAAAACGGCAAGTATGCGTATTCGTATGATGGAACGACGTGGACGGATTTCACGACGGGCGGCTATACCTTCCTGAGCAAAGGCACGAAAAAGCTGTATATCCGGGCAACCCTGCCCTCCGGCGTGACGCTCAGAGCCATTCATCTGGAAGGCGTGACGGCCAAGACGCGGGCGCTGAAAACGACGTTGGTGAAAGCGCCTTATAACGTGCAGGCGACGGACTACGGCGACTACTACGAAAACGAAAAGCTCCGCCGCTACGAACTCACATGGACGGACGCGAACCGCGACGACGGCACATGCGGAAACGAGCTCTGGTTTGACATTTACCACAACGGGCGGAAGATTGCATCGACGCAGAAAAATCGGTATACCGACTACGATTATGAGGCAGATGCAGTCTATCATGTTCGGGCGCGCAGAGAATACGACGATCCGGGCGACGGCCTTTCTTCGATTCTCACCCGAACAAGCGGATGGGTGAAGGCGGCCATGACGCGTCTGGCGGCGGAGGAACGCATTGAAGGCGTACAGCACAACGTTGAAAACTTCACGCAGTCGGAATACCTCAACAACCTGTACGGCGGCAACTATACCTTCTCCGACACGCCCAATCCGCCGAGCCTGAGCTTTGCGCTGGATCAAAGCCTGCTGGGGCCGCATCGCTTCTGCTCGCTCGGCTTTGAACCGATTAACTTCAATACGGGCAATTTCTATTTGCAGACGCGGGATTACGCGCTGGCAGATTTGGGAACGTCCGGCTTTGATGTGGTCAGAACGTATAACACGCAGAGCAACGAAACGGACGGGCCGTTCGGCGCAAAGTGGACGACGGAATACAGCCAGCACCTCCGCCTGTTCAATGACGGCAGCGTCGGCTACCGCAGAGCGGACGGCAGCGAAGTGATCTTCTATGCGCAGGCGGACGGGGCGTTTGAAAGCAACTCGACGGAGTATGAATTCCTCTCCTATGACGCGGCGCACACCGAATATCGAATCAGCCTGACGGACGGGACGGTTTATGCGTTTGCGTCCGGCGGTCTGCTCAAACGCATTGAAAAGGACAGCGGACAGCATATTACGGAAATCGTCCGGGACGAGGACGGCCTGATGACGAAGATCATCTCGCCCAGTCAGGAAGAACTGCTGGTCGAAATGGATCAGGCCGGACATATCGTCGGCATCACCACGCCGGGCGGCGCGACGCTGCGCTATACCTACTCCGGGAAGAAGCTCAGCTCCTTTACGGATGCCGAAGGCAAGACGACAAAGTATGCCTACGACAAAAAGGGCCGCATGACCGAATGGTATGACGGCAACGGTCAGCGTCAGGTGCTGAACAAATACGACGAACAGGATCGCGTTGTCGAGCAGCAAGACGGCAACCACGGTCGCTATCGGATGCAGTACGGCGACGGTCAGACGATAACAACGGATGCCGAAGGAAATGTCGTTACCTATTTCTTTGATGAGCAAAAGCGCACTACTCGAATTGTGGATGCGTTGGGCGGTGAAACCAGCTTTACCTACGGCGAGCAGGGCGAAATTGTCAGCAAGACGGACGCGCTGGGGCATGTGACCGCCTACGCCTATAACGATGCGGGCGATATCGTCACAACCGTGCTGGAAAACGGAGGCACGATTCACAGGGAATACAACGATCATCACCAGATTACAAAGCTGACCGATTTGAACGGCTCGGTGACGTTGTATGAATACGATGCGGATGGTAATCTGGTTCGGGAAACCGCGCCGAATGGCGGCGTGACAACCTACGCATACGACCACAAAGGCCGTCTGACCCAAAAGACGGACGCGCTGGGCAATCAGACGAGCTATGCGTATGTCAACGGCCTGCTGGCCAAAACCGTGGATGCGCTGGGCAACGAAACGGCATACAGCTATGATGCGAACGGCAATCTGGCGAGCATGACGGGCGCGCTGGGCAACGTGACGCAGTATGAATACGACGCAAACGGCAATCTGCTGAACGTCGTCTTTGCGGACGGAACAAGCGTCAGCTATACCTATGATGCGCTTGGCAGGCAGATCAGCGCGACCGACCCGCTGGGCAATGTAACGCGTTACAAGTACGACGCGCTGGGCAATGTGTTGGAAACGACGCTGCCGGATAAGACGACCCAGACGGCGACCTACACGCACAACAGCCAACTGGCGACAGTCAAGGACGCGCTGCTGAATCAGACGAAGTACACCTATGACGGCAATGGAAACCGCCTGACGGAAACGGATGCGCTCGGTCATACGACGACCAGCGAGTACGACGCGGCGGGCAATCTGATTTCAGAAACCAATGCGGCGGGCGGCGTGACGACCTATCGCTACGACGCGCAGGGCTTCCCGATCTCCGTGACGGATGCGGCGGGCGCGACGCAGACCTATCGCTACGACGTAATGGGCAACATGGTCGAGCGGACGCTGCCCAACGGCGCGACCATCCGAACGGATTATGACGAAAGCGGAAACGTCATTCGCGAAGTCAACGAGCTTGGCGGCGAAACGACCGTTGAATATGACCTGCTGGGCAGAATCATCGCAATCACCGACCCGATGGGCGCGGCGACGGCGTACAGCTACGATGCAAACGGCAATCTGCTCTCCGTGACGGATGCGCTGGGCAATGTGACGGCGTATGAATACGACGCGCTGAATCGCGTGACGGCGGAAATTGCGCCCAATGGCGGCAAAATTGTCTATGCGTATGACTGCGTGGGCAATCTCATCGAAACCACCGATGCGCTGGGCCATACGACGACATACAGCTATGACGCGGCAGGCAATCTCATCGGCATGACGGATGCGCTCGGACAGGCCGTCGGGCTGGAATACGACAAGAACGGGCGCGCGACGACGGCTATTCAGAAGAACGGCGGTGTGCTGGCGACGGCCTACGATAAAGCAGGACGCGTTATTTCCGAAACGGATGCCAACAAGCACACGACGAGATACCGTTACGGCAAGACAGGACTGGTCAGCGAGATCACCGATGCACTGGGACAGAAAGCGCTGTTTGAATACGACGCTCTGGGCAACGTGACCAAGATCACAGCGCCGGGCAACGCCGTTACGCAGTATGCCTACGATATTTCCGGCAGACTGACGACGCAGACAGACGCAACCGGGCTTGTGACCGAATACGGCTATGACGAAAACAGCCAGTTGATCTCTGTTGTGACCAACGGAAACGAGAGCCTGTACGAGTATGACGCAATGGGCAACGTTTCCTCGGTTACGGATGCGGAAGGGCGCTGCATAAAGCTGTCTTACAACCTGAACGGCAATCCGACGGAGATCATCTACCCGGATGGAACGAAGGACGTAACCGAATATGACGCACTGGGCCGTGTGGTTCAATCTACGCCGCGCACGGGGCTGGCGACAGCATACGCGTATGACGAAAGCGGAAACGTCGTTCGCATGACGCAGGGCGAACAGACGACGGCCTACGAATACGACCTGCTCGGACGCATGGTCAGGCAGATTGCGGCGGACGGGACGGAAACCGCGTATGCCTATGACGCGCTGGGCAACCTTGTCGGTCAGACGGATGAACTGGGCAACCAGACGACGTTCAGCTACACGGCGGAGAGCCTGCTGGAGCAGGTGACGTATGCCAACGGTGCAAGTCAAAGCCTGAGCTATGACCTTGCAGGCAACATTACCGGCGAAACGGATGCGGAAGGCAACGCTAAGCAATACCAGTATGACAAGGCCAACAGGCTGATTGCGGTTGTTGACGAGCTGGGCGGCAAAACCAGCTATGCCTATGACGCAATGGATCATATTGTGCAGGTGACGGACGCGCTGCGCCATGCGACGAAGTACACCTACGACAAGGACGGAAACCTGACGAGCGAAACCGACGCGCTGGGCAACAGGGTGCAGTATGCCTACACGCCGGAGGGATGGCTGAGCAGCGTCACCAAGGCGGACGGTGCGGTGATGACGTTTGAATACGACAAAACGGGCGCATTGACCCGTCAGAACGTCGGGGACGGGCAGAGCGTCACGAGCAGCTACAACGAAATCGGAAAGCTCACAGAGGTATCCAGCGAAGCCGGAACGATTCGCTATCAGTACAATGAGCAGGGATTCCTGATCTCCGTGGAGAATGTCAATGGAGACGTGGTTTCGTATACCTACGACGCATACGGCAACAAAACGTCCATGACCTATCCTGACGGCAGGACGGTCAGCTATACCTATGACGCGATGAACCGAATGGCCGGCGTTGTGGGGCTGGATGGCGAAACGACGAGCTACGTCTACGACGCGGCGGGCAGAAGAATCCAGACGGTTTCCGGGAACATGACCACGCGCTATGCCTATGACAGCGTAGGCAACCTGACGGAGCAGGCCACCAGCGGCACAAGCGACATTGCGTTCCGTTACAGCTATGACAGGAACGGCTACATCACGGGCGAAAAGCGCACGGAAAACGGAACGGAGACGGAAAACAGCTATGCGTATAACGCGCTCGGAGAGCTGACCAGCTTCCTGCAAAGTACGGGCTACGGCGAAAGCTACGCCTATGACAAGGCCGGAAACATGCTGGAAAAGGCGATTACCGGGACGGACGGCCAGAACGTGACACTGAAAATGGCGTATAATGCGGCCAATCAGCTCACGGGCATGACCAACGGTCAAAGCAAGATTGCGTACAGCTATGATAAGAACGGCAGCCTGATTCAAAAGACGCTGACCAGCAAGACCTACGGCAAGCTGACGGATCGCTATGCGCATGACGCGCTCGATCAGCTTACCTCCTACGTCGGGTATGACGGATATCAGCAGCAGTTTACCTACGATGCAAACGGTATGCGCCTGAGCAAAAAGGAAACGGGTGACACATCCCGCTCCACGTTGGAAGAACTGCTTCGCGGGAACATTGCAGGGCTGCCGGAGATCGTGGAGCCTGCACAGAGCCAGACCAACGCGAACGGAGCGGACGCGCCTACCGAGCTGGAATGGGCCACGACGGAATACCTGTACGATCTCACGCAGGAATACTATCAGGTGATTTCCGAAACAACAACATCCGCCAGCGGGACTTCCGCCACGACGGCCTATGCCTACGGCCTGGAGCGCATTGCGGCGTACAATGAAAACGGCGTAACCCGCTATGTCTACGACGGCCGCGGGTCGGTTGTCCAGACCATCTCTGCTCCTGTTGCGGGTGCAGCGGTATCCTCCGCTTTGCCGGATATCAGCGTAAAGGTGCAGTCCTTCGCCTACACTGCCTTTGGCGAACAGATGGGTAACGTGAAGGTCAGCGGCTTTAGCTACAACGCGGAAGCCTATGACGCAGCTACCGGCATGCTGAATCTGCGCGCAAGGCTGTATGAGCCTGCCTTGGGCAGGTTCAGCCAGAAGGATATTTATCCTCCCAACCTGCTCATCACCTATTCCTTCAATGCATATCTGTTCACTTTTAATAGTCCGGTTAGCTTTGTCGATGCGGACGGATTACAGGCAAGCAGCCTGCGTAATGTGTTGTCTTCCATTGGCAACACCGTGAAGAAAGCGGCCAGCGCTATTGGCAATGGCATCAAAAAAGTTGCTAGTGCCTTAGTAGGAGAGACCGTTGTCAATACTGTGATTTCAAAGGTGAAAAGCGTTGCAAAGGCTGTAAAAAATGTCGTCAAGCCTGTTGTGGATGTGGCAACCTCAGCATGGCAAAAGGCAAAAGAATGCCTTGCCGAAGCACAAGAGGAAATCCGTGCACTTGAAGAAACTCGACCGGTTTCCGAAGCTGAAAAGAATGAAATCATTCGAAGAGCCTGTGCTAAGTTTTTAGGACTTGATGATACCACAAGCAGTGCAAGTATTCAGACCACCGAACAGATGTATACTGTTGAGGGAGGAATGGTCCTACATACTACGAAAAATCCTTATGGCCGTATTGTTTTACCTCCTGGAACCTATACACAGGCGGAGATCGTTTCCTTCATTATGGAATACGGTGATTCCGTCATGATTCGTGATGTCATGGATCTGATTGCAAAGGGTTCTGCAACAGCCACCTTCCCTGATGGCAGCACTGTTACTATAACGGCGCAAGAAGGGCTACAAAACCTTATCAACGCCAATCGAGAACAGGCCACGCTGGAAGCTTGGGAGCCTTCTTTCTGGCAGCAGGCAGGAATGGTGGTTGGTCAGGCTTTCGATCAGGCTATAAAGGGGGATTATGCTGAAGAAACTACGCCAGTTGGAACGTTGGCACAAATCGGCGTTGGCTTCATTCCTGTAGCCGACACGATAACAGATATCCGTGATTTTACTTATAGCGCACAACAATTCTGGTATAAACCTTCCTGGGGAAACGCCGGATGGGTTGCGGTTGATCTGATTGGATTTATTCCTGTTCTGGGATCATTAAAGCCCGTTTTTAAGCACGGAGATGAATTTATTGACGCTACGGGTACCGTAATCAAAAACGTCGACAATATGGTCGACGCAACCGGAACCGTTATCCGCAAAGCCGATGATGTGGCCGATGTCGCTACCGATATTGCAAAACATGGCGATGATTTTGTACAATCTTTGCCCAGCTCGAAAAAACTTCGCAGAAACCTTGAATTAGCAGGGGTCGAAGTCCCAGATTATCCAAATGCGGCACATCATATTGTTGCTGGTTCTGCTCCTGGGGCTGAAAATGCACGAGAAATCCTTACCAAATTTGGCATCGATATTAATGATTCGTCAAATGGTGTTTTCTTGCCCACCCAAAGGAATGTTGTTAATTCTGCATATCACCCCAGTCTGCATTCGACAGAATACTATGAAAAGGTTGATGACATGCTTAGCGCAGCAACCAATCGTGAAGAAGCAATAGAAATTCTGCATGAAATAGCTGATCAACTTGCGGAAGGAACTTTCTTTAATTAATATAGGAGAAGGAATATATATGAATATCTGGACATTAGAGCATGAAAAGCAAGAACATATAATGTTTTATACAATAGAAAAGTGGGATATAGCATATACGCTATCTTTTGATGGAAGTAAAAAAGCTGATTCTTGGAACAAGCCTCAAATTTACTCCGATTATCATCCGGAATCACATCCATATGTTGATTACCCTGGTTTTGTTTATCATACGGCTGTGTGCATTTTTAGTAAAAAGGCTACCGATGTTCTGCTTCCTGTTATCAGAAATGATGTAGAAGTGCTCCCAGTCATTTCTACAGAAGGATCCTACTGTGCAATTAATGTAACGAATGTAGGAGATTATATTGACTATGAACATACGAAAGCGAAATTGTTCAAATCCAGCGGACGAATTATGAGCTTTTTAGCACTTGCTTTTCAACAGGATGCAATAAAGAATACAAACATTTTTCGTTTGCCTGTTGGCCCGAAGAAGTATTACGTATCAGATTCATTTAGAAATGCTGTTTTGAACAACGATTTGTCGGGGTTTCGATTCGATCTTGTCTGGTCTAGTAATTTTTGACTATATTGAAAATGGTTGATCATTTACGACCCAATATTGATTTGTTTTTGGCCTGCTGGAAAAGGTGACGTATGCCAACGGGGCAAGCCAGAGCGACAAGAATGGCAATCTGCTCACTGAAACCGACGCGCTGGGCAACAAGGTGCAGTATGCCTACACGCCGGAAGGGTGGCTGGAAAGCATCACCAGGGCAGACGGAACCGTGCTCACATTTGAATATGACAAAACCGGCAGCCTGCTCGTCCAAAACGTGGGCGACG
>OLOH01001453.1_pt1 | contig 13449 bp, 11 predicted proteins | sample 1673221 | NCBI WGS metagenome assembly OLOH01 (sample SAMEA3136767, study PRJEB25190) | human gut metagenome
ATGTATTAATGCAAATGAAGGATAAAAAAGTTCCAATAGAGCAGAATCTGATGCTGTGAAAGTAAAACCGCGACTGTATCGCGGTTTTTTTGTGTGCGCTAAAATACGGCATATTAAGTGCAAATGCAAATAAGAAACAAAGAAAGGAGCAAAAAATGATTTTTAAAACGAAAAAAGAGCTTTTGACTTTATTGCCAATGGTTTTAAAGACAATGAATGCAAAGGAAATAGTGTTAGATTTTCAAAATGGTGAAACTATAGATATGGTTTTAATCAATAAAATATTTGAAAGCAAATTCCTTGAAAGTTTTGAATATTCCGATAAACACTTTTGCACTATTGATGGCATTTTATATTCTGCTGATAAAAAAACGCTAAAAAGATGTCCAAAAGGAAGAACTGGAGAAGTGATTATTCCAGATGGAGTAAAAAAGATTGAATATGGAGCTTTTCAATACTGTCAGATTAGTTCAGTGAAAATGCCTGATTCATTAAGATGTATTAAAGGTAATGCGTTTTCAACATGCTGTAATCTAAAAACAGTGGATTTTGGAAATGGATTGAAAGAAATTGGTGATGTATATTCCGGATACATCTTTCTGTTGTGTGAGAATTTAAAACATCTAAAACTGCCAAAGCAGATACGTTATATTGCGCCAAATACTTTCTATGATAGTGGTCTGGAATCAATAGAGCTATCAAAAAGCATAGAAGGGATTGGGCCAGAGGCATTTCGATATAGCAATGTCACAAAAGTAAAGTTAAATAATCACATATCGGAGTCTGTATTATTGTCTGGACTACTTGCTCAAACAGTTGTACCTGAAGATGAAGATTCAACAGTGATTGAAATCTGCCTTCCTGATGATACTATATATATTCCAAAATATATTAGTGAAATAGATATGGATATCTTGTGCGATTATATAAAGGAAGCTGTAAATCCTGTTCCATCGATTATGTCATATACATATGATACTGGAATTGCAAATCCAGATGCATTGAACGATATTGCCGTAAAACGATATCTATATCTTTTGGACAATAAGAAAGAAGAGCAAATGGAAAAAGTGTTAATAAAACGCATTCAATCTGATTTTTCACAGATATTGCAATTTCTATTATTGAATAACCGTGAATCTGATTTACAGAAACTGATTTTATCAGACATTGTAACAAATGATGTGCTCTATTACGCATTAAACCAGCTTAATGATACAACGTGCAGAGCATATATATTGGAAACTCTGAAATCCCAAAAAAATGAAATTTTTGTATTATAAAGTCAATAACTCACGACTAAAGTCGCGAGTATTGGCCGCGTGGTTAATAAAAAAGAAAGGAAAGCCATGGATAAAAAAGAAATCAGTTTTGTCTCAGAATATAATGAAAATAAAGAACTGACACTGACAAAATATCTAGGTAAAAACGATGATATTATTGTTGTGGAAGATGGAATAACGGAAATAGGAAGCTTTGCGTTTTATCAATGCACTGCAAAAGAAATAATCATTCCTGATTCTGTTAAATTTATTCAGCAATGCGCCTTTGCATCATGTAATGTCGATAAAATCACTTTTGGAAAAGGCTTGGAAAAATGTGACGATGATATTATTCTTAATTCATCTGTTCAGAAAATTGTATTCACAAGACCAATAAAAGTGACATTGGACAAGAGTTTTTTATCATTGCTGTATGGGTTAATATCAGAAGAAAACAGCCATATTGAAAACAATTTCAGAAACTTTAAAATAGCTGCAGAAACAAAGCAAACCAAAAGTACATTTTTACTTACATATCATGATAAAAGTGTCAGACTGCCAAGACATATTAATAATTATTTAAATATGCTGGCTATTTCAGACGTGTTGTACGATTGTTTTATCTGTGATGCAGATATATCATATCAATATCACTATATTCTCAACTCTTTGTCAGATTTACAGAATAAGTTGAGTGTTTGTGTCGAATTATATCTATTAGAGAACTGTGAAGATGCAAAAAATTATTTAAAAAATAATGCGATGCTTATTGTCAGTAATATGATTGAAAACGAAGATGATGAAGCTTTATCTTTATTCATAAAATTGAGACTAATGTCAGATAATACATTAATGCACGCATTTAAAATGGCTTCAGAAAAGAATATGCAGACTTCTGTCGGATATATTCTAGCACAAATAAAAGAACGTGGATTAAGATACACTAAAATTAAATTATCATTATAATATAATAGTCTTAGAAGAACAGTTTCAAAATTAAGCACGCTAAAAGCGTGCTTTTTGTTCTTTGTAGGTGTTTGGACGCCATCCGGGCAGTATGTATCTGAAAGGGTTCCCGGAAGATATATTTTTGTTCTTCCCAGAAAGACAAGGCGTCCGATTGTCTTTACTTTGCAATACGACGGGAATGACAATATCGCAGGCATTTCTCCTTTGTTAATATTGTAATGGAATGAAAAAGAAAAAACAATAAAAACTTCATAAAAATCACAAAATGTAATTTTATTTGTCATATTAAAAATATAAAAAAAAGAAGTGAGAAGAAATGCAGACAACCTTCATGACAAATATTAAATCAAATTCAAAAACAAAACAGGAAAAAGAATTACAAAAAATAGACCGACAAATGGAAGAACTATGCCATCAGGCGCATGATGCTTGGAGTGCAGGAGATATAGATACACATATCAAAATACTAAAAAATATGCAGGTACTGGCAGAAAGAGGAAAAGAAATACGAAAAGAAATTGGTGACACGAAAAAGAATGATGTGATAGAGTGGATTGAGATTTAATGCAAAATTTCCTCGCAAAAAACAATTTTTTTTCAAAATCATGCATATTGTAAGCAGAAAAGAAAAAGCGAGGAAAAAATATGTCTAACAAAATTATCAAACAACAAAATCTCAAAGAATTACAAGATACACATTCAGTAAAAAAGAGCGTCGCATTCACTGCAGTAGTCATAATGCTATTATGCTGCCTGTCGTTTCTGTTGCTAGGAAAAACAGATACTGAAGTATTTTTAAAATGGCAGCTGTGTATGATGTTTTTTACACTCATGTCATTACCATTATCGCGTGCTTTGTTTCAAAATTGCACGTGTTTGGTACCGTTTGGAAAGACTTTGAGTATCATTATTCCAGGATTCCTGATATGGGCCACTGGATGCCTGTTAAATATTCCTTTCAACAGGGTGATGTGCTTAGTTTCTATTTTTATATATATGGCATTTAATATTATTTTTGCAAAAAAACAGCACATAACATCGGATGAATTGAAAAATGATTTAAAAAATTGTATTAAATACGAAGCCATCTTTTTTGGAGTCTTTTTGTTCTGGACTTACCTGATTGGGTTTAACCCGGCAGCATATGGGACTGAAAAATTTATGGATTATGCTTTTCTGCAGAAAATGCTAACCACAACAAAGCTTCCACCGGATGATGTATGGTTCGCCGGAAAAAGCATTAATTACTATTATGGTGGACAGTATTATGCAGCATTCATTGCAAAGCTTATTGGTGGAACGGCAGGAAAAGCAGAATATGCTTACAATATGATGCGGGCACTAATTCCAGCTTTAATGTTTACAGGTGTTTATGAAATCGTAGAGCAGCTTCTGAAAGACAGGGCAAAAAGAAAAATCAATGATTCCATTACTCCAAATAAAAAAGCCGGCATTAGAATCCAAATATTTGCAGTCTTGTCTGCAATTATCTCAGTATTTGCCGGAAATGGACATTATATTATTTATGGAATCTTAAAACCATTCATTACTTTAAGTAAAGCAGCAAGCTCTACATATACAATGCATAAAGATATTTCGGTAGATAATGCATCGTATTGGTTCCCGGACGCCACCCGTTATATTGGATACAATCCGGATGTAGCAACAGATAAAACGATTCATGAATTTCCATGTTACTCTTTTATTCTTGGCGACTTACATGCACATATGATTAATATTATGATTGTACTATTGATTATGGCTCTGATGTATAGTTATTTAAAAAGCAGTCAGAAAGCTTCAGGCACAAACATTATAAAACAATGTCTTTGCATGCCACAGTTATATATAATTGGCATTATATGGGGGCTATGCAATTTTACAAATTATTGGGATTATATCATATATGCTGTAGTTATCCTTGTGACCATAATTTTTGCAAACCTGACAATAAAAGAAAAAGGCGCATTTAAACGCATATTGTCACAATTTGGAATCACATTAATCATTGCATGGCTTACGGCTAAACCATTTACTATTCATTTTGAGAGTATCTTTAAAGGTGTCGGTGTAGCTGAGAATCATTCAAAGCTGTATCAACTTGGTGTGCTTTGGGGAATACCTGTAGCAGCATCTATTACATTTATTGTGATTTTTATTGTCAGTTTTATAAGAAATGCAAAAAGAATACAGGTTAATTCATCTGAAAAAGGGATTAAGAAAAAAAGACTAAAAAATGCATTATATGCAATAAAAATAGAAGATTTGTTCGTTTTCATCCTATCATGCTGTGCGATTGGATTGATTATTATACCGGAGCTTGTTTATGTGCGAGACATCTATGAAAGCGGAAATGCCAGGGCAAATACAATGTTCAAACTGACATATCAGGCATTCATCATGTTCAGTCTTTGCAGCGGATATATCTTATATATTTTGACAGAACGAAAAGAAAAAAGGATAAGTAAAGTTACATTAAAACAAATCTTATCGCTTCCATGGAAAAATATCTTTGGATATATTTTACTGACATTAAATATCTTAACAATTTTTTATTTCTTCAATGCTGCTGGTTCATGGTTTGGAAACTGGGGGAATCCAGCCGAGCGAAAAGGTACTTATGCATTAAATTATCTTGACACTGATGAATTTGCAAATGAAAAAAATGCAATTTTATGGTTGAAAGAAAAAGTAGCAGACAAGAATGAAACAAAAGCAGTAGCGGAAGCACCTGGAGACAGCTATACTGCTTATGAAAGAGTATCAACCATTACAGGCCTTTCCACTCCGGCGGGATGGACCGTCCACGAATGGCTCTGGAGAGATGATTACGATGCGATTTCAGACAGGTCAACGGATATTGATTCACTATACACAGAAGGAATAGCAATAGCAAAAAAAGTGATTAAAAAATACAATATTAAATATATTTTCTTTGGTACACGTGAAGAAGAAAAATATGGCGAAGATTCAAAAGATTACATAAAAGAATTAGGAAAAGTAATTTATGAAGACGAGGAGGCATTTATCGTGGAAGTGGATTAACGGAGAACGTGAAATCCCCGGCCAATAAAAAGTCGTCCGCGGGTCAAGCGTTTTGACCTTAACTTCGCACGCGGGTTTGAATCCCCATTCGAAGCACTATACTCAACCTTATGGCTTCGCTTGTCAGTCTCTATGAGGCTTGGCAACGACTCCGGCAGAGCCGGGGAATTATCAAGGTGTTTGCACCGGCAGAAAAATACTGCCGGTGTTTTTTCTTTTTTTGTAGATAAAAACAGATAAAGAATAATTTATTTTTCATATTAAATGTAAACCAATAAATAAGGAGGAAGCTATATGATAAGAATAAGAAACCGTGCAATGGCACGAATGCCTGGTGTTGAAAAATGGCGAAGCGGTTTTCGGAACGGCGTTTTATTTTCCGTCCTGGCAGCCGGCGCTGCAGTCCTGGCAGGCATCACTGGTCCCGGTTATGTAACAGTGCTGGCAGCGGATAATATGGAACAAAACCAGGTAATGGCTGGTGACGACAGCCTGAGATTGACTGGGGGGGGGTACTTCCGGGGATGCAGATGATATAAATATCCCTGATAGCCAAACAGATAACACCGGTCAGGTGTATGATTTTAAAGACAACAAGACGACCGGGACGGTAACGGTTACGAAAGTCTGGGATGACGGGCTGACGAATGAGGAGCGTAAGATTCCGGATATTAAGATAAGCACGAAGAAACCGAGTAAGAGTACGCTTGGATATACGGTAACGTTTCATGGAAATGGGATGAAATTTGCTGACGGGTCTGAAGAAAATATGGTCGTTTATAACTCTGCAGGGGAGATTGTGCAGGGAGAGTATAAATTAGCGATTGGTAATAATGTGACGTGGTGCAGAAAACCTGATGGCGGTGGGTCTGTTGAGATTTCAAGCGATGGATTTTTGCCGGTGCCGATAACTAAAGATATTGATTTGTGGGCGAAAGAGATGACGTTTGATATTAAGGGATGTAAGCAAATAAGTCGATATTCTTATGAAAATAATTTTAATAAATTAATCCCTGATATGGTCACAGAAATAGTATTTACAGATGAAATAAAACCAGCCGCTGCTGAAGTAATTGATGTAGACGCAGACGGTGACGGCGGAATTGTTGCCTGGACAGAGAATAATGGTACTGTTATGAAAGTCTCCACTCAGATTAAAGGCATGAAAGTGCAGGCAGCAGTAAATAGTAAACAAATGTTCTATAGGAAAGAACAAATAAAAAAAATAGATTTAAAAGTGTTAGATACATCAAAGGTGACGGATATGTCCAGTATGTTCTCATATTGTAGCGGGTTGACGAGTCTTGACCTGACACCGCTGGATACTTCAAAGGTGACGGATATGAGTTCAATGTTCTTTGGCTGCGGCGGACTGACAAGTCTTGACTTAACACCGCTGGATACATCAAATGTGACGAGTATGACTCAAATGTTCTGCGAATGCGGAAGCCTGACAAGTCTTGACCTGACACCGCTGGATACGTCAAATGTGACGAGGATGAATGAAATGTTCTGGGGCTGCGACAGCCTGACAAGCCTTGACCTGACACCGCTGAAGACATCAAATGTGACAGATATGAAATGGATGTTCTGCGGCTGCAGCAGACTGACAAGTCTTGACCTGACACCGTTGGATACATCAAATGTGGTGAATATGAGCGATATGTTCCATGGCTGCAGCGGACTGACAAGTCTTGACCTGACACCGTTGGATGCATCAAACGTGAAGGATATGAGCAATATGTTCGCTTACTGCAGCGGCCTGACAAGCCTTGACCTGACCCCGCTGGATACATCAAATGTGGTGAATATGAGAGAAATGTTCCGTGGCTGCAGCGGCTTGACAAGTCTTGACCTGACACCGTTGGATACATCAAAGGTGACAGAAATGGAATGGATGTTCTGCGGCTGCAGCGGCCTGACAAGTCTTGACCTGACACCGTTGGATACATCAAATGTGAAGTATATGCAAGCAATGTTCTCCAATTGCGGCGGTCTGACAAACCTTGACCTGACACCGCTGAAGACATCAAATGTGACAGATATGATTTCTATGTTCTCCGGTTGCGGCGGCCTGACAAGCCTTGACCTGACCCCGCTGGATACATCAAAGGTGGTGAATATGAGAGAAATGTTCCGTGGCTGCAGCGGACTGACAAGTCTTGACCTGACCCCGCTGGATACATCAAAGGTGAAGGATATGAGCCTTATGTTCGGCAACTGCTCCTCCCTTGTCACTATCACCACCGGTCCGAACTTCAAATTCGTCGGCACTGACTATTATCTTTCCGGCACCTGGCAGAACACCGCCGGCGAGACATTTAATGGAAATGGTGGAACCGCTAACTTACCATCCAACGTTGCCGATACATATACAAAAATTTCATCTTAATCATATATCGTTACAGAAAGAGGAGTAATAAAAATGAATGACGAAACAAAAGGAGCCATCGCAGTCTTAATCATAGAATTAGTTGCAATTGTAATGACTGTGTTTGGAAGGAGCCAGGCATTTCAGGATTGGAATAATAACTTGAGTGTTTCCGAATCTGAAAGCGAAAATGTAAGCATAGCCGAAGAAAACTGAGCCTTTTTTAAGGCTCTTTTTTTGTTGCACAAAAATATAATCCGCAAAAATTTGCGCTTTTCTTAAGAATCTGGCATAACAACTATAAGAACAAAAGAAGGAGGAATGATATATGTCATCTTTTGGAAAAGGTAACGAAGTGCAGGCTCCATCAATCCGTGAAAATTCAAAAAATAAAGAAGAAAAGCAGGATTTCTACAATAAAAAAATATTAAAAGAAGATGTAAAAATAGAAGATATTCCACAGATATTCCGGACATCCGATTTGTATATCATTGCGTTAAACAATACAAATAACCTGAATGAAAAACGCCACATCGTAAGGGTAATGATGCAGGATGCTAAAGAATACAGGGAAGCAGGATTGTACAATAAGGCTGATGTATTGGAAAATCTGCGAAGCTTGGTGTTTGGAAAAGTAACAATGCAGGAAGAAATACCAGAAGTGAAGTTTACAGAAGAGGAGGACGAAGATTACGAAGATTTCAGCCAGCCGGTGTTTGTAGATGGCGAAGAGGAAGAACAGCCGCATGTGTATCATGAAGAACCGTTAACGAAAGATAAGCCAAATTCTCTAAAACTTGCTGTAATAACAGGAGTTATGATTGCAGCTATCATAATTGACAAAAAAATTAAAAAATAACAAAAAAAGAGGCCGCGAAGCTCACGCTTTTGCGGCCAATAATTTTTTAATGCAGTGCCTGTAAAATCAGGATTATGAACGATAATCCTTTACAAATAAATGGCAGTGCTGCGAGAGCGAGCGCTGCACTGACAACACCGAAGTGTCCTTCTGATGAATCTGCGTCATCATACAGGTCATCATCATTCAGTGACACATATCTGATTGCCATTTTAGATAAGTCCGTTCTCTTGTCGAGCTCAATCAGCTCCTCAAGAATAATCGTTAATAACTTTCTTCCTGTGTACATTACTCGTCTCATATTTGTTTCCTCCCGTGAAATAATTTTTTTTTGACACAGATAATATGCTGGAATGAGAACTATATAAAAATCAGCTATGTCGCATCGGTATATGCAAAAATATTTTTTTATTTTGTTTTTTATTGCTGTTTTTTTTACGCATATTAGATTCGTACAAAAAAAACATAAGTTTGAAACAAAGAAAAGGAGAAAAAAACATGAACATTAAAGAAGCAAAAATGGAAGTTGAGAAAGCAGTTAAGATTTATCTGGAGAAAGATGAGAATGGTGAGTATCGTGTGCCGCTCGTTCGTCAGCGTCCACTGTTCCTTGTAGGTGCACCTGGTATCGGTAAAACAGCTATTATGGAGCAGGTTGCAGAAGACCTTGATATCGCTCTGGTATCTTATTCCATGACACACCACACTCGTCAGAGTGCAATCGGCCTTCCTTATCTGAAGGAAGTGGAATATAATGGAAAAAAATATACCAAATCAGAGTATACCATGTCAGAAATCATTGCAAGCGTTTATGATGTTATCCAGAATACAGGTAAGAAAGAGGGTATCCTCTTCCTTGATGAAATTAACTGCGTTTCTGAAACACTTGCTCCGGCAATGCTGCTGTTCCTGCAGTATAAGCGTTTTGGTAACCAGCAGGTCCCGGAAGGATGGGTAGTAGTTACAGCAGGTAACCCGCCACAGTTCAACAAGTCTGTTAAGGAATTTGACGTGGCAACACAGGACCGTCTGAAAATGCTGCCAATTGATGCAGACTTTGATTGCTGGAAAGAATATGCATACAACGCAGGAATCCATCCGGCAATCACAGCTTTCCTTGAAACAAACCGTAAATGGTTCTATAGCATCAAATCTACTGTAGATGGCCAGCAGTATATCACTGCACGTGGATGGGAAGACTTATCTGCTGAAATCCAGGCATATGAGAGAAACGGATTCCCGGTAACACAGGAACTTATCATGGAGTACATTACCGATAAGGAATGTGCTCGTAAGTTCGCTGTTTATTATGACCTGTTCAAGAAATACCGTGTAGATTATGCAATCTCCGATATCATTGCAGGAAACATTTCCAGTGGTGCAATCCAGAAGGCTCAGGCAGCGAAATTTGATGAGCGTCTTTCCATCATCTCCATGCTGATGGAAAGCCTTGGTATTTCTGCCAAAGGTGTTGTTGTTGAAGAAGAAGCACTTGAAGACGTAGTTAAAAAACTGCGTGTAGTCAAGAAAAATGCGAATAAATCTACAAGCGTTTATCAGATGCTTGCAGAAAATATTGCCGATATCAAAGACAACATGGACAAACAGAAACAGGCCAATGCGTTATCTGCTGCAAGAAAAGCAGTACTTCTGCGCGAAATCAAGCTTATTGAAAGCTATAAAAATAAGCTTGATGAAGAACAGATTGTAAGTTCCGACAATGCAGCACAGTTTGCTCTTGTTAAAAAGACATTCCAGAAAGATGTCAAAAAAATGCAGACTGCTGCTAATAAGACAACAGCTTCTATGGAGAATGCTTTCAAGTACATGGAAGCAGCGTTTGGAGACGAACAGGAAATGACACTGTTTGTTGCAGAGCTTACTGTTAACCGTAACATTGCAAACTTTATTGCAAAACATGGCAGTGATTCTTATTTCAAGCACAACTCATCCATGCTCATCTACAACGAGGATGATAAGCTGACTGGTGAAATTGACCAGCTGCTGGATGAGGCTGTCTGATACATTTGCTTCACAAAACCAGAACCCCGGGGATATATTCCCTGGGTTCTTTTTTTGTGTGTTTAAAAATCACGCATATTAGATTCGTAATACTAGAAAGCAAACAAAAAGAAAGGAAGAATTAAAAATGGAATTAAAGATTAAAGGAAAAGGACAGGTAGCACCAATGCCTGGACAGGAGATGACAAATTTTGAAGCAATCGCAAATAAGTGTCTCAAACAGATTAAAAACAAACTGTATTTTCAGTATAAGGCACTCAGTCCGGTAATTTACCGTATGCCTGTTTCTTTTGTGGAACCTGGACTTGGTGTTTTTGGAACAGATGCAAATCAGGTATATGCTGACCCGATGGATGTAATCCTGCGTTATAAAAAATCACAGGATGAGCTGAGCAGGACATATCTGCACATGTTATTCCACTGTATTTACCTGCACCCATTTGCGCAGCAGAAAAATATTGATGCTGGCGTATGGAATGTTGCACTTGATATCTGTTGTGAAGCTGCAGTGCAGCGTCTTAATCCAAAACCAATGGACAGAGACAATGACCGCAAGAGAATCATTGATGATATCAAAGGCCGCATCAAAATGTTCATTCCAGCGCTCGTATATAAAGAGCTGATGACAAATTCATCACATTATGATTTTCCTGAACTTATCGAGCTGTTTCATCTTGATGACCATTTCTGGATGAAAGACCCGGAATCAAATGGAAGCGGAAATGAGAATGGAAATGGTGAAGGTAACGGCCAGGGTCAGGGAAAAGGCAATGGCGGAAACGATAAAAATAACAATGATGGAGATAATGACGGAGACGGAAATGGCGGAGGCAATGACCAGCCAGACGATTCCGGCGAGAAAGGCGGAGACAGCAGTCAGAGTCAGTCTCAGAGCCAGCAGCAGAAGCAGCAGGAATGGCAGGACGTTGCAAGACAGGTTGCCGCAGATATGCAGAATTTCCACAATCAGGGCAAAGGCTCTGGCGATATTGCTGCTGAGATTGATTATCTTACACAGGATAAGATGGATTATGAAGAATTTCTTCGTACATTCTCTGTCGTAGAAGAAAAAATGATGGTCAATCAGGATGAGTTTGACTATATGTATTACTCATATGGTCTGGCAGGACTTCCGAGCGCTGATGGAAAACGTGCTGTTGACAAAAAAGTACTGCTTATTGAACCTCTTGAATACAAAGAAGAGAAGGTTATCAAAGACTTTGTTATCGCCATTGACACATCAGGTTCCTGTGCTGGTGAGCTTGTGAAAAAGTTCCTTAACAAAACATACAGCATCTTGAAAGAAAGCGAAAGTTTTTCTAATCGTGTAAATATCCATATCATTCAGTGTGATGCAGCTATCCAGAACGATACTAAAATCACAAACAAAGAAGAAATGGAACATTTTATGCAGAATATGAAGCTGTATGGATTCGGCGGAACAGACTTCCGGCCTGTATTTGAATATGTTGACACTCTTATTAAAAACAAAGAGTTTGACAACCTTTGCGGTCTTATCTATTTTACAGACGGCTACGGAACATATCCAACAAAGCCGACGCCATACAAAACAGCATTTGCTTTCCTGGAAGATTACAATAACCGTGACAATGTACCATCATGGGCTATGTCTGTGTATTGGGACGAAAGCCAGGAATAGGATTCCATTATCAACCAAAACCGGAGCATTTTTATGCTCTGGTTTTTTCTTTTTCTAAAAATTTCGCATATTAGAAAAGAAATAAAAACAAAGAAAGAGAGGAGCTGGAAAGTATGGATAGAGACACAGCTAAAGAAATCATTCTGGCGAGCCTTCCAAATTACCTGGCTCAGAAAGGGGTTAACTTTTCCGGTGGAAGAAAATTCACCTGCTTGAACCCAGACCATCAGGACCATTCCCCAAGTATGCATTATGACAGGAGACGAAACAAATGCCATTGTTTCGCATGCGGATGTGATGTTAACATTTTTGACCTGATTCAATGGGATTATAATACCACATCATTCCCGGAAACATTCAACCTTGCCTGTGACATCTTCGGAATCGATGTAGATGACCGAAAGGAAAAACCAAAAGAAAGGCCAAAAATAAAACCGGCCAAACAGGGAAGGACGAAGGCTTCCGAGATTAAACGGGCGGAGCCTGAAGTCTGCGACAAAGTATACAGGACTTTAAAGATGTTATCACCTTTGACTGAGGCCGATAAAAAATATCTGAAAGAAAAGAGGGGACTGTCCAAAGAACGGATTGAAAAAGATTACATGAGGATGGTTGTCGCACCGGAAGAACGTGCAAAAGTCGTTCGTAAGATTTCAAAACTGACTGGGTACACGAAAGATGTATTGAAGTATGTCCCCGGATTTTTTATCGACAAAAGAACAGGTATGCTTGACTATTCCGGAGATAACACTCCTTCGGTGTCTCACGGCACAAGGTGGTGCAATAACGCGGGTATCGGAATCTTAATCCACGATGCTGACGGGTATGCAGTTGCAGTTCAAATCAGACGGGATACGGCAAGTAAAGGAAATAGATATTGCTGGTTCACTTCCATTTTTGCCGTTGACAGCATTGATTATGACGGCGGCAGCACACCTGGGGCAGCAAAGGATATTATCATTCCGGAAAACCCGCGGGGCTGCCTGTGTATAACAGAAGGCCGGTTTAAATCCGAAATCCTGGCAGCAAACAGGAATATCACTATTTCAATCCAGGGCGTTTCCTCATGGAAGGGGATTGACGAAATCATCAATAAACTTAGAGAACAGCACGAGATAAAAAGTATTTATCTGATGTTTGACTCTGATATCCTTGGAAACCGCCAAGTGTTCAATACTATTTCAGACATGGCAAGGATGCTGATGGAGAAAGTGCCGGATTTAAAGATTAAATTTGCAATCTGGAAAATCGGATACGGAAA
>OLOH01001455.1_pt1 | contig 13432 bp, 9 predicted proteins | sample 1673221 | NCBI WGS metagenome assembly OLOH01 (sample SAMEA3136767, study PRJEB25190) | human gut metagenome
AAAGACGTCTCTTATGAGTCAGCTCACCAAGCGGGTTGTTCTGATCCATGAACTGGGACAGCTGGGAAGATCCGAAGAACTCTTTGATTGCAGCTGTAACCGGTTTGATATTGATCAGGGACTGCGGAGAAATTCCGTCGATGTCCTGTGTTGTCATACGCTCACGTACCACACGCTCCATACGGGACAGACCGATGCGGTACTGGTTCTGAAGCAGCTCACCTACGGCACGGATTCTACGGTTGCCCAGGTGGTCGATATCATCGGCATTTCCTGCGCCGTATTCCAGATGCATGTTGTAGTTGATGGAAGCGAAAATATCTTCCTTTGTGATATGTTTCGGAATCAGGTCGTGGATGTCACGTTTGATCGCCTGTTTGATCTCTTCGATATCGGTATTCTCCTCCAGGATCTTTTCCAGAACCGGATAGTATACTTTCTCGTTGATGCCAAGCTCTTCCTCGTCAACATCTACCCATGCTTTCAGATCTACCATTAAGTTGGAAAGAACTTTTACGTTTCTCTCCTCTGTCTGAATCCATACATACGGTACTGCTGCGTTCTGAATCTTGTCTGCGAGTTCCAGAGTAACGGTGGTGCCTTTTTCTGCAAGGATTTCACCGGTGGACGGATCTACAACATCCTCAGCGAGGATCTGGTTGCGGATACGGCTGCGCAGTGCAAGTTTCTTGTTGAATTTATAACGGCCTACCTTTGCCAGGTCATAGCGACGCGGGTCAAAGAACATGCTCATGATGAGGCTCTCTGCATTTTCTACTGCGAGAGGCTCGCCCGGACGAATTTTCTTGTACAGCTCGAGAAGACCTTCCTGATAGTTGGTGGAAGTATCTTTGGTGAAGCTTGCAAGAATCTTCGGCTCTTCACCGAACAGCTCTACGATCTCTGCATTGGAGCTTACTCCAAGTGCACGGATGAGGACTGTGATCGGAACTTTTCTGGTACGGTCTACGCGGACATAGAAGACGTCGTTGGAATCGGTCTCGTACTCCAGCCATGCTCCACGGTTCGGGATTACGGTACAGGAGAACAGTCTCTTTCCGAGCTTATCATGTGCGATGCCGTAATAAATACCAGGGGAACGTACCAGCTGGCTGACGATTACTCGCTCTGCACCATTGATAACGAATGTTCCTGTTGCTGTCATCAACGGCAGATCACCCATGAAAATTTCGTGCTCTGTGATCTCGTCTTTTTCCTTATTATATAATCTTACTTTTACCTTTAACGGTGCCGCATAAGTAGCGTCACGCTGTTTACACTCTTCGATTGAGTATTTTACGTCATCTTCACACAGTGTAAAGTCTACGAATTCAAGGCTCAGCCGTCCGCCGTAGTCGGAGATTGGTGAAATGTCATCAAAGACTTCCTTGAGTCCGCTTCTCAGGAACCAGTCATAGGAATCCTTCTGGACTTCAATCAAGTTGGGCATTTCCAATACTTCTTTTTGTCTCTGGTAACTCATTCGCATACTTTTTCCGGTAGGTATCGGACGTATTCTGTTTTTCTCCATTGACGTTGTCACCCCTTGTGTTATAATATATTTATTACCGCTCATGCCTGAACAAAAGGTTTTAGGCATATCTTGCCATAATAGTGCATTTTCTAGATTATCATGTTTTTTCAAGTGTGTCAACAAAACAGATTGTATTTTTTTCAGTACAATCTGTTTTTTACTGGTTTTTCCGCCAGGACCCTGTTAGAATAGTACTTTAGATGTGATTGAAAACACTGAATTTTCAGAAAAAAGCCGCCTGTTTGATTTTATTTGTCAAATCAAACAGGCGGCTTTTTTTATTTGTCAAAGCGGATATTCGCAATCCGATCCAGATTCCGCTTATGCCGCATTGAACTGTTCCTTTTAATGCTGAATATTGTCGGTCATCATGTCCATAAAGCTCCACGGCTTCAGAACTTTGTTGATCTCTGCAAAGACTTTATCGTCGTAGTTGTGTTTTACTTCGGTCTTTTTATCAAATACCATGGTATCCGCATCCTCTGCTTCTGTTTCCGGCCAGTGCGGAAGTCCCTCGTGATCCGGGGTTCCGTTCTTTGCAAAGGCGAGCAGGGCGCCAAAGATTTCGCTTTCCAGTTTATCACTGACATCCGGGATTCCGCAGATTTCTACGAGATCGCTATTGCCGAAGAAATACGGAATGTCGGAGCAGTGCCATGCCGGTTTGCCGTTCTGGAACGGGAATTCCAGGGCAAAGTTGTAGAGATATGCTTTGCCGCCGCCTTTTGCGAACAGTTTGGCAAGTTTTACGGTAGGCTCACGCATTGCGCGGTCGATCGCAAGAACATCTACGCCGTTCTTCTCCGGATATGCTTCTTTGAAAGCGTCCAGAACATTTTCGGCATTGTCTCCATAAACCTTTTTGAGGATTTCCAGAATCTCTTCCGCTGTCAGTTTGTTCTTATCATAAGCTGCCGGTGCAAACGTTGCGAACTCGCCGTATACGGTTCCGATCATCATCGGAATCTGATGTGCATGCTCACGGAAGCCTGCGTCGAATGGATTTCCGCAGAAGTAATCGCCCTTTTTCGGGCCGCCGCCGATGTAGCCGCCATTCTGTGCGATAGCCGGGGATACCTTTGCATATGCTGCGGCAAGCTGCGGATACGGTACGGTTTCCAGCTGCGCCACATCATCAAAGCCAAGCTCTTTCATCATTGCCGTGACAATCTCTGTTCCATCTTTTTCTCCTGCGCCGAGCGGATCCCCTTCCATCACACCGCTCATGACAAGGCCTTTCTGGAACAGGCCGTCTGCTGATGGAATCTGCATCAGGTCAATCACCTTCATTCCGCCGCCGGACTGGCCGAAAATGGTTACATTCTCCGGATCGCCGCCGAACAGGGCGATATTGTCATGTACCCACTGCAGGGCTGCCACCATATCGGCGTGGCCTGCGTTTGCGGAGTTTTTGTATTTTTCTCCAAACGGAGACAGATCCAGATATCCTAAAATATTCAGTCTGTGGTTGACAGAAACAAGAATCGAATCACCTTTCTTTGCGATGCTGACGCCGTCATACGCAACCTGCTCAATGGAAGATCCCGCTGCGTATCCACCGCCGTGGAACCATACGAGAACCGGTTTTTTGGCTTCCGGATCGAGTTTGTTTGTCCAGATATTTAAGGACTGGCAGTGCTCATCCTGCGGCCAGTAGCGGTGCGGAACCATAAGCTCGCCGTTCGGTGTATCCTGATTCTGGAGCGGGCATACAAAACCATAGTTTGTTGCGTCTTTTACGCCATTCCATTTGGACGGAACCGGCATCTGGAAACGGTCTGCGTATGCATACGGAATTCCTTTGTAAATGTAAACACCGTCATAAAAATAACCTTTTAAATCGCCGGATGTGGTATGCAGCACCGGCACGCCATCGTAATCAAATATTTTCCCCATTTTGAAATACCTCTTTTCTGTAGAATTTAGCATTTATGTTGTTTTCAGTATAAACAATATTTTCGTCCTTTTCTACTCGAATTACCGCAAGATCTTCTTATATTGTTGCTTTTTTTCCACTCTTTCTCTGTATTCTCCCACCGCGAGTGCAATTTTTTGAAGATTTTACAGAATCTGCTCCACCTCAATCAGCGCCGTCTCGTGCGGCTCCAGGCGTTCCTGCACCGTGAGGCTGCCTTCCGGGTCGGTTTCCTGCTCCCAGACACGGTATTCCGGGTCCGCACTGTGGCACAGCATCGCGCGCTCCATCCGGTTCATCCGCTCCGGAGCTCCCATCCGCACCCACGCATCGTAGCTGCTGCCGTGCTCTTTCGTCACTTTATACAGCCGCAGGCAATATTTTCCCGGTTCCAGTCCGGTCAGCTTCACTGAAAAGGTCCGGATTTCCCCCATATTGAATACGCGGTAACGGTCCGTGCGGGAAATATTCACGGCATGGCGGTAGCGGTACAGCATATCGTAGTGAACATAGTTGTACAGGTAAATCTGGCTTTGGTTTTTCTCCGGCTCCGTGCTGATAAAATAGCCGTCCCCACGCTTCACCAGACGAGATCCCATTCTGCCGAGCAGCCGCAGCGCAGTGCAGACCGCCTTTGGAATGCCGTTCATCGTGAACAGCCCAAAACCTCCATGATACGTTTCCCGCGCCGGAAATACTTCATCTAAACGGTCATTGACCGAGAAATACGCAATTCCCTGCAGCGCCTCTTCATTTTCCAGAAGATTTTTAAACAGCCATGCCGCTTTATAACAGGTATCGTTGCACAGATCCCTCTGCCAGATGTTGCTGCTGCACTCATCCACCAGAACCGGCAGTGCACCAAGCCCAGCCTTCTGCAGCAGACCTTTTACCTTCTCCCCGCGGTTCCGCAGAAAATCCGGGTCGCGGCTCACAATCATATTGATGCTCTCGTTGTTCTGGATCAGATTCATTTTCTCCTCTTCCTCTCCATAGATCACCGTGCCAAACGAGCGAAATGCAAAAATTTCCGGCACACATTCCTTTTCCTTCATAGTTTCGATAAAGGCTTTGAGATGTTCCTCCGGTCCAAGACCAAAGGAAAGACATGTTACAAGATCCGGGCTCACACGTTTCATCTCCTCGTACGATGCTTTCCACGTCCCAAAGAACTCATCTCCTCCATCAATCGTGATCACGTCTCCGCTGATCCACGGGTTGAAAATCCAGCGCCGCATCTGGTTGATTCCATACCGTTCCCTTAGATGTTCCATCAGGTTTTTAATCAGCATGCGCCACTCAGCCAGATCTCGCGGAGAGCTGCTTAGCGCCGGACGCATCGTTCTTCCCGGGTCTGTTTTTGCCAGCAGCAACGGCATATGACCGAATTCCAGCAACGGCTTCGCTCCCGTGGAAAGGATGAAATCGATCACCTCATCAATATAGTTCCAGCAGAACTGAATCTCGCCCCACATATTCCGCCGAAATACGCACATATCATCATCAAGAATTCCTTTTACGCGGATCAGCTCATAGCCGAGCTCCTGCACCAGCTGTTCCAGCTCATCCTGCACCTCGCGGTTCAGCACACTTGCCGCATAGCCAGCATTGATCACGCGCTTCCAGTGGCCTGCCACTCTTGGTTTCCGTCCGTTTACTGCCACCGTCACGGAAACGGCACTCTCATTTGTCGTCTCAATCTCCTGCTCCGTGACCGCTGCATACTGCAGGAGACTCTGGAAAATATCATGGTCTCCCGCCGCCTCTTCCCGCTCTTTTCCTTTCTTTTCACGCTGTTTTACTGTATATTCCATCTGCTTCCGGTATTCGCTCGGTGTCATACCGCGGTATTTGCGGAATGCGCGGATCATCGCCGTCTCATTGACAAATCCATTGTGATAGGCAATCTCCGTCAGCGTTGCGCCGCTGTGCATTTCCTGTACGGCATGCGCCAGGCGCACCTGCGTCACGTACTCCCGAAATGATACACCGAAATACTGCGGAAAACTCCGTGAAATATAGGCACGGCTCAGATAAAGATGATCCGCCATATCCTCCAGCGTAATCTCTTCCCGGCAATGCTGCAGAATATAGTCTGATGCCTGCTGAATGCGTTCCCGTCCGCCCCGGCCCTGTTCCACCTTTTCCCCGGATGTAAAGTAATAAAGCAGATCCTCCAGAAGCGCCGTCACACGGCTTTTCATATAGATCGGTTGTTCCTCATTATTCTTGTACATCTCAAGAAAGATCCGTGCCATATCCCGCCGGATCAAGTCAAATTTTTCCTGCTGATCTTCCATATAAAAAAACGACTGACATTTGACTTCACATTTCAGCAGCTTAATGCGAAATGAAGCAATCGTCTCCGCTGAAACGCAGAGCGACAGGGCAAGTCCGTCTTCGTCCAGATCCAGGTCACAGATCTGAAACCGGTTGATCGCAAAGATAGATCCCATCGGGAGATTGTGAACTTCCCCGTCCTCGTAGCTGACTCTTCCCCTCCCACGAAGCAGAAATAAAAGTTCAAAATCCGGATTCCACAGTTCCCGTTTCTTCTCCGGCCGGAGTAGCCGAAAACGGAATCCCGGCATTTCCTGTTTTGTTCCTCTCATCATTATGTCTTCGTCTCTGTTGTCTCTTTCCATTCCACACCTCATAATAGATTTTTTTCTATTGTATTGTACCACAAAAAAGATCCCACAAAAAGATCTTCTCCTTTTGTGGGACCGATTTTTCGGTTTTTGTTTTAGTTTTTGCAATTATTCCTTCACCTTCAGCACCAGACACTGATACGGCTGCAGACGGATCGTTTCCTCGCCTGCCTCGCAGGTGTCATAGTTATTCAGAAGTACTTCTTCGATTGTATCTGTAAATGGCAATGTAATGCCATCCGCAAGAGAAGTAGTAAGGATCAGAATATTATTCTTCTCATCCTTCCTGCGATACGCCAGAACGCCGCTCACCGTCTCGTATTCCGGAATCAGCGTTCCGTAGAGGAAGGTTTCTTCCAGATCTTCACGTCGTCTTACTGCCACCATTTTGCGGTAGAACCACAGCAGGGAATCAGGATCTTTTTCCTCGGCCTCATAGTTCAGTTCCGTATAGTTTTTATTCACCGGGAACCACGGTGTACCTGTTGTGAATCCCGCCTCAGCAGATGCATCCCACTGCATCGGAGTTCTGCTGTGCTCGCGGCTCTCGCGGTTGATCTGCTCGAGCGCTTCCGCATCCGTTTTTCCTTCGGCAATCAGGCGGTCGTAAATAGCAAAGGTCGGTTTATCGACGAATCCCTGAATGGACTGTTTCGGATCGTCGCGCATGCCGATTTCCTGTCCCTGATACAGGAACACAATACCCGGCAGGAAGAAATTGGTGACCGGAAGCATCTTTTCGCTGTAGCGGTTCTGGTCCTCCGGCATCAGGAACCGGTCGATGATGCGCGTTTTGTCATGGTTTTCGAGGAAGTTGCAGAGCATGCCGCGGCCATCCACGATTTTCTGCGCCGCAAAAAGCTGATCGCGATAATCGTCAAACAACGCCACGGTATTGCCCCATTTCGGGTTACGCACATTGTCGAGGGTGTGACAAAAATCGAAAACGGACGAGAAACTGCCGTTTTCCCCAATCACATCCTCCACATCCTCCGGTCCCATGTGATCGTACTCTCCGATCGTCAGCGCATCGGTCGGCGCAAAGGTGCGCTCCTTCATTTCACACAAGATATCGGCAAGACCGTCTACATTGTTGAAATACTCGAACGCCATATTGTACTCGTCCGGTCCATCCGGCGGAAGGTTGGTGTACTGATAATTCTTTTTCAGATGGCTGATCGCATCAAGACGGAATCCGCCAAGTCCCAGATCCATCCATTTTAAAATCATCTCATAAATTTCTTCCCGCAATTTGGGATTCTCCCAATTGAGATCCGGCTGCTCTTTTGTGAAGATGTGGAGGTAATACAGTTTATCATATCCCGGTACTTTCTCCCACGCGCTGCCGCCAAAAATCGACCGCCAGTTGTTCGGCTCTTTGCCGTCTTTTCCTTCCCGGAACACATAATACTTTCCGTACTTTCCAAACGGATCTTTGAGTGCCGCCTGAAACCACGCATGCCGGTCAGAGGAATGATTCACGACAAGGTCCATCAGAATGCGGATGCCGCGTTTTTTTGCCTCCGCAATCAGCTCCTTCATGTCCTCCATCGTTCCAAACGACGGGTCGATATCCATGTAATCGGAAATATCGTATCCGTTATCCACCATCGGGGATGCAAACACCGGACAGAGCCAGATGACATTGGCTCCCAGTTTTTCTATTTTGTCAAGATGACGGATCACGCCTTTCAGATCTCCTATGCCGTCTCCATTGGTATCCTGAAAACTCTTCGGGTAAATCTGATATCCGACCGTTTTGTGCCACCACTTTTTCTCCATTACTCTTCTCCTGTTCATTTTGTTTTTATAATGCGGGCCGTTCTTTAGGTTTACCGCAAAACCTATAGTGTTTCCACTATATCACAAAAGAATGGATTATGCTACTTTTTCTTTTTGATTTTTCCCGATGTCCGCTTTACCGTTACGGTTCACTGTTTTTTCATCAGCGGCAAAATCACGCAGGAAGCAGCTTTTCTGCCCATATGAATGGTCTGATGTGCAATTTTATTTTCCGTTTTTTCCGACCACAGCCCTTTCTGATTGCTGTGGACATGGTACTGCGGAAAGTCGGAAGAGGAAATATCTACACGAATGCGGGAACCCTTTGGAATCGTGTATACAATATTCCACATAGTAATCTGTACCTCTGCCACGCTGCCCGGTTCATAGGCTCCAGCCTCCGTTTTTCCCTGCTCCAATGTTGCAATCGAGGAACGAATGTTGTACGCTTTTCCTTCCGGCGTTACCTCCATGATTTTAGCGGTAAATGCCGTATCCTCGCAATCACTTTCCACGAACAGACGGACGGAAGCTTTTCCGTTCAGCGTGAAAGTTTCTTCCAGCGGTTCTGATACAAAGCTCAGGACATCCTCACGATAGTCCGGTTCCGGCTGAAGATGGCTGCCGATCTGCGGCATCGTATGCAGAAGGGCTTCTCCGCCGATACTCTCGACCGGAGTGGCCGGGTCAAACGTGTAGTTTCTCGTTTTTTCCCGTTCCGGCGCGTCTTCCCGCAGTGTTTTCTCATCCAGATACAGCGTCATGTTTCCCGCAGTTCCTTCTTCTCCCAGTCGGTCGGATACGATGTCAATCCACCGGTCCGCTCCGATTTCATAGGCACGGATCCGCTGCGTCGGGATTTCTTTTTGTTTCAGCGTCAGCTCAAACCATTCCAGCATCTTTGGAATTTCTTCATTCTGCGGGTGCAGCACCTCTTTGCCCTCGAGGCAGATCTGGAAAAAGTGGTTCCAGGCGCCGATTTCGAGCCAGCTGTGCTGTTTTGTTTCCTCGTTCAGCCGCTCCCACGTTTTCATACTGCTGCCGTGGTGATGATCGTACCAGCCGCTTAAAAGATAAATCGGAACCTTCGTTTTTGATGGAATTTCCCGCAACTGTTTCCACCAGCCCGTCTGCCAGAGTTCCGCATCCGGGCTCGGGCTTGTGATGTATTCGCGGTAGGACGGAACACGCTGTCCCCACAGCGCCTCGTCCACTTCAATCTGCGGCAGATAACGGCAGCTTTCGCGATAGTCAGCATTCACTGGTTTTTCCGCATTTTCCATCGACCATGCGGTCAGGATATCGTGGCGGAAGCAGCCCTTCTCGTAGGCTGATACAAAACGATCCGTTCCATAGTCCTCCAGAAACATTGCGGCAACTTTCCCCTCCGCGGCATCAGCGAACGCCCAGCCGGTCATGCTTGTGTAGGAATGGCCCCAGTAGCCTAAGATTTCGCACCATGGCTGCTCCACAAGGTAATCCATGGTGTCAATGCCATCGTTTCGCTCATTGATGTTTGGCTCCCATTTTCCTTCTGAATTCTCCCGGCCACGGCAGTACTGGTACACATATACGTAACCTCTGCGTGCCAGACCCTCGCCGTAGGCACGATGAATGCGGTCATTGCCCGGATAGCAGGTGCGGGTCAGAATGACGGGATATGTTTTTTCTTCCGCAGTTCCATCTTCCTTCGGGAAATAATAGATCGTGTGAAGCTTCACGCCGTCACGCATCTCGATCTGGTTTTCTTTTCTTTCAAAGGCTGCACAGCTTTCGGAAACGCCGCTTTTCGCAAATTGTGCTTCTACGCGTTTTACCGCAGCCGTCATAAAATCTTCTGCCATTGCCCTAAACCTCCATTTCCAGCAGTGCCATGCCGAGTGTCTTTCCATGTTTGTCCAGCGCCAGCGATCTTGTGACACCGCCGCCGAGTGTCTTGTCGAGGACAAAGTTCAGCGCATGGATTCCGTCCAGTTCGTAGCGGGTTACTTTTCCGTGGCAGATTTCGCGGAAGTATTCTGCTACGCGTGCTTCTGTTACTTTTTCTTTCAGCATTTCATAATTGTTCTCATCATATGGGATCACCGAAATATTGGAGATCTCGCCTTTATCGCCTGTTCTTGCATGTGCAATCTCTTTTAATTTCATCGCCTTATACCTCCCGGAATGTAACTTTTGCTTCTACTGCATCGCGCGGCACAAAAATTGAGCAGACCGAGACAATCTCGGACACCCGTTTCACTGCTCCGCCGCCTCCTGCGGGACCGTTGGTATAGAGAGCCTCCACCTCGTTTGCCAGCAGAACGGCATTTTTCCGGTCTTTCGTTCTGCCTGCGGCGCGGAGACGCACTTCACACGGAGTTCCACTTCCGATCTCCTTGGAAATTGCATCACGATACAGGGAATTGCATCCGATAAAATCAGTACGGTACTCTTCCAGCTCGATGCCTGTCAGTTCAATCCGCTTCTCCAGAATCTCCGCCGCCAGCTCCGCCCGTGCCATACAGTTGCTTCCGCCGTAGGAAATTTCACCCTCACCGATGAAGCAGTCCTTGTAGCCGACACTCACTTTCAAAGTTTCCGGTCTTCCATGCGTTGTCGCATGCTCGGCGCGAACCTGGTTTTCCCCGATCTGCCGGAACGTCACCTTTGAAAAGTCCGCTGTTGCATCCGGGGTCAGGTAAGCCTTTGGGTTGTGGATTTCGTAGATCATCTGCTCTTTACAGGTATCCACACTCACCAGTCCGCCACTTCCCTCGACCTTTGTCACGGTAAATACGCCTGTCTCGTCGATCTCAATGAGCGGGAATCCAAGTTTCCACAGATCCAGCACATCCTTGTAGCCCGGATCCGCAAAATAGCCTCCTGTCACCTGTCCGGCACACTCCAGCAGATGGCCTGCCAGAACCGCCTGTCCCATCTGATCCGGGTTGTCGTCAATGTTCCATCCGAACTCATGTACCAGCGGTCCGATCGTCAGTGCAGGATCGGAAACGCGACCGGTAATGACAAGATTGGCACCCTCTTCCAACGCTTTTGTGATGCCCTCCGCACCCATATAGACATTCGCAGAAATCAGAACATCTTTTTTTTCTTTTAACAGCGTGCCATCCTCCAGCACTTTTTCATTTTCATACTTATCCAGTTCGTCTGTAATATCATCGCCGGTCACACAGGCAATCTTCAATCCACTGACACCCAGTTTTCTGGCAATTTCACACGTCCGTTCTGCAGCAGATACCGGGTTGGCAGCTCCCATATTGGTAATAACTTTTACTTTGTTTTTCGCCATCAGCGGGAGAATTTTTTCCATTCGGTAGTCGAGCAGCTGGTTGTATCCCTTCGACGGATCTTTCTCTTTGTCCTGCTGCCCGATCGCAACGGTGCGTTCCGCCAGACACTCGAAAATAATGTAGTCCAGATTTCCTTTTTCCATCAGCTCCACTGCCGGCTCAATGCGGTCTCCCGCATAGCCTGCGCCGCTTCCGATTCTGATTTTTTTCATGTTCTATGGCCTCGCTTTCTTTGATCTGAGATCATTGTAATGCGATATCCGGGCAGATACTACAAAAGGGATCGTAATTTCTAAAATTTTAGAAATCATGATCCCTCTTTTATGTGAGTTCTGTTACAGCAAAGACAGAAAATACCACAAAGCCCCAAAGCTGCAGAAATTCCGGCATTTCATTCTCCTTCTGTCTTATTCTTTGATTTTATTGTATAACGTTGCCAGCGAAATTCCGAGTTCCTTTGCCGCTTTTTGCTTCCCTTCCATATCCCGTCCGTACAGCAACAACGTATTTTTGATCTCCTGCCGTTCAAAGCGGCGCACCCGCTCTTCCAGCGTCATGTGAGCCTCTGATTCCCGTTTTTCAAACTGTACGAGACTCGTCACAATTGAGATGCTTCCGCGGATATGATGCTCTTCCCAGATCGGATAAACACTTGCAAAGTATTCCTGTGTTCCCTCTCTCCGCACCATTCCCTCGACCGGGATGCCGCTCCAAATGACTTCCGGAGCAATGGCAGATTTGCGGTACTCAGTGATTTTATGACCTTTCGCGGTTTCAAGCGGAACGCCGATGAAATCGCTGTAGACTTGATTGAAGAACACAATCCTGCTGTGCTGATCGCAGATCAGGATTCCCTGCTGTAAAGATTCCAGAACGGAATGTACCTGCATTTTTCGTTCCTCCCGTTTTCTCTTTCTGTACTCTCGGAGTCTTTCTGTCATGAGGATATTTAGCCCTTATACTCCTCCGTAAATGTCTTGTATGAATAGATCACATTCTCAATTTTATCTCCACGGTCGCAATTACATTTTGATACCACATGGCATCACCATACCTTCCGGCAATTTTTAACTTTATTGCCACAAAGTATGGACTCACTTCAAAAAAACGCACGGCAGGAAATCCCGCCGTGCGTCCATAGATTCTGATTTACGCTCAAATTATTTAAGAGTAACTTTAGCGCCTTCAGCCTCAAGTTTAGTTTTGAGCTCTTCAGCTTCTGCTTTGGAAGCACCCTCTTTGAGGACTTTCGGAGCACCGTCAACTACTGCTTTAGCTTCTTTCAGTCCAAGACCGGTAACTTCACGAACAACTTTGATAACTTTTACTTTGTTCGGTCCAACTTCTGTAAGTTCTACGTCGAACTCATCTTTTTCTTCAGCTGCTTCTCCAGCTGCTCCAGCTGCTGCTACTACAACACCTGCTGCTGCGGATACACCGAATTCTTCTTCGCAAGCTTTTACGAGTTCATTTAATTCTAATACAGATAATTCTTTGATTGCTGCAATAAATTCTTCTGTTGTTAATTTTGCCATTTTAATTTTCCTCCATTTTTTAAGATTTGTTTTAATAATGCTGGGATTTACTCAGCGGCTGCCTCTGTATCAGCGCCACCCTGTGCCTCTGCGATCTGATTAAGCACACGAGCGAAGTTTGTGATAGGAGACTGGATACTTCCAAGAAGTTTTCCAAGAAGTTCTTCTCTGGACGGAACCTGGGACAGTGCCTGGATTCCAGCCTGATCGTTGTAGTTACCTTCAACTACACCTGCGATCAGCTCAAGAGCTGGGAACTGTTTTGCATATTTAGCAAGGATTCTTGCCGGTGCTGTAGCATCTGTTGCGGAAATAGCCAGAGCGTTTGTTCCTTCCAGATGTGGGCAAAGGCTTTCACATGCTGTTCCTGCAAAAGCACGGTTCATCATAGTGTTTTTGTATACTTTATACTGAACACCAGCTTCTCTTAACTCCTTACGCAGAATTGTATCCTGTTCAACTGTAAGACCACTGTAGTTAACAAGTACTACTGCCTGTGCGTCTTTAATGCTGTTTGCGATTTCATCTACGATTGGTTGTTTCAGTTCTACTTTTGCCATAAATGGTACACCTCCTTATAGATTTTGATATACCGCCGCGTCAAAACATAAAAAAAGCCTTACTGCATGACAGTAAGGTCTCTGTAATCTTAAATAGAATACTTAGTCCTCGGTAGGCGTTTTAATCCTTATGCCTTACGGCACCTACTGTCTTCGGCAGCG
>OLOH01001456.1_pt1 | contig 13432 bp, 12 predicted proteins | sample 1673221 | NCBI WGS metagenome assembly OLOH01 (sample SAMEA3136767, study PRJEB25190) | human gut metagenome
AAAATATCACCGAGATCCATGGCGTTCGTCCTTTCTAATGTTGAGGGCATAGACCATAAGACAGCCTGCGGTCACGGAGATAAGGGAGGAGAAAATGATAGCAGGCGTTACGTCAAAGGGCGATACTGCACCGTGTTCAAGGCGCATTGCCGAAATGGTGGAGGGGATAAGCTGAATGGAAGCCGTGTTAAGCACCACAAGCATAGAAATGCACTTCTTTCGTGCCGCAGGCGGAAGCTTCTGCATGGCTTTCACTGTGGCTATGCCTGAGGGTGTGGCGGCATTGCCTAATCCTAAAAGGTTTGCGGTCAGGTTCATTGTCACGGCATTCATGACCTCGGGGCAGTGTGCGGCATCTCTGAATAGCAGCCTTGTGACAGGGGATAGCATACGGGCAATGACCGCTGTTATGCCAGCCTTTTCACATATCTTCATAAGTCCGCCCCAAAGACACATCGAGCCACTCAAGTATATGACAAGCTCCACCGCTTTGTTGCAGCCTTCAAGAGAAGCCACTGATACTGCTGTCATGTCGCCTTTAAGAAAACCGCATAACAAGGCGGATAGGGACAATATCACAATTATTACGCTTAATATAATTAACACTCCTTTCGGTTAGTATTCATATCAAGTTAATATATAAAAACTTTGACAATAAGTGTGAAATTTTGGTGATAACGCTTGACAAATGTAATTATGTTTGTTATAATATGTTTATCATAAGATTTATGTTAAATGAAATACTATTTTTGTGTTTCAAATTAATTTAAAGGGGATTGATTTTATGAAATCTACAGGAATTGTAAGAAAAGTTGACGAGCTTGGAAGAATAGTTCTTCCTATCGAGCTCAGAAGAACCTACGACCTTGCTGTTAAGGACGCTATCGAGATCTATACAGATGATGACAAGATCATTCTGAAGAAGTTCCAGAGAACTTGTATCTTCTGCGGAAGCGGTGAAGAGTGCGTTGAATACAAGGGCAAGACAATTTGTGCAGCTTGTATGGCAGAGCTCAAGGGCGAGAACAAGTAATTACATATTTGTAGTAATATTATGAAACAGACAGGACGGACATGAAAGTGTTTGTCCTGTTTTTATTTTATGTGATAGAAAAAGCGTGTATGCAAAAAAACATACACGCTTTTTCATATTATAAGTTTTTTGAAATCATCTTCGCTGCCATTAAATACCGTCATGTGGAGATATTTGCCGCTTTCATAGAATGAGAATTTTACACGGTTGGTATAAGTCCAGAACGTCCAATCCATATCCTCGTCAGGCTTTGAAAACAGGCTCTCATACCATATCTTGTCCTTGTTAAATCTGCTGTCTGAAGCAACGATGTTTTTGTACGTCCGTTCTGTGCAGTATATGACAGGTCTTACGCCGTATTGCTTTTCTATCCTGTCGCAGAAGTCTGCAAGGTTATCTGCGGCTTCGTAATAGTCAGGTGGCAGAAGTCTGTAAAGTCCTCTCAGTCTTACCTCCACTGCAGGGATAAGCCTGCCGCTTAGATCCTCGCCCACAGCATTTATGAAATGCTCTGCCTGCTCAGTGCCGTCAGTATCAAGCTCAAGCACATGGTATGCTCCCACTGATATATCAGTGTCCTTTGAGCCGTTCCAGTTGTCACGGAACGCACCGTCCTCAAAGGTAGTGCCTTTGGTGGCTCTTATATAGGCGGTCTGGATATTCTGCTTAGCAAAACTCTTCCAGCGTATCTCGCCCATTGACTCTGTTACAACAGGTCCTCTTATTGGATAGTCACGCTTTTTCGGCTCATTGAACCACAGTCTGCCTGTATACAAAAGCACCGCAAGGTTTATCACAAGCACAACTGCACACAGTATTATCAGCCGTTTTACGAGCTTTTTCAGAAATCTGTGACGCGGCTTTTCTTCCTCGTAGACCTCGTAATTTGTGTAGTTTGAAAGGTCACGATCGTCATACTCGCTGTCTATTTTGTTTATAGCTTCCTTGTCAAGCTTGAATTTCTTGCTGCGTTTCATTAGCAGTATCCTCTCGGTTAAATTCCTCAGAATTTGCGATAAGCTCCGCAAAGGTATATGTGTCAAGCTTGTTCCTTACCATTTCAGATATCTCGTTAAAAGCCTTCTGATAACAGCAGATACCGTCTGCACCTCTGTTGCAGGTGCAGTCAGGGGAAAGACATCTTGAAAAATAATATGTACCCTCTATGGCTTCAAGAACGTCTTTCAAGGTAAGCTGTGCAGGGTCTTTATTTATGATATAGCCTCCCTGCGTGCCTTTATATGACTTCACTATATCAGCCGCAACAAGCTTTCTCAGTATCTTCAGCGCAAATCGAAGTGTAACGCAGGCATCATTGGAAATGGTCTTTGCGTCCATTTTGTCTCTTTCGCGGCATAGAACGGATACTATTCTTACTGCGTAATCCGCCTCAAGTGTTATAAACATTTATTTTCTCCGAAACTTAGTCAAGATAATCTCTTACCTTGTTGCTCCTGTTAGGGTGACGGAGCTTTCTGAGAGCCTTTGCCTCTATCTGACGTATTCTCTCACGGGTAACGTTGAACTGCTGACCTACTTCTTCAAGAGTTCTTGAACGTCCGTCCTCAAGACCGAAACGCAGTCTGAGCACCTTCTCTTCTCTCTCTGTAAGAGTGGAAAGCACCTGATTTATCTGCTCTTTAAGAAGCACAAGTGAAGCGGCTTCTGCCGGAGCCGGAGCGTCATCATCGGGGATAAAGTCGCCCAGATGGCTGTCCTCCTCCTCACCGATGGGCGTTTCGAGGGAAACCGGCTCCTGTGCCACCCGCATGATCTCCCGAACCTTCTCCACCGGCATCTCCAGCTTTTCAGCGATCTGCTCATTGGTGGGCTCGTGGCCGTTTTCGTGCAGCAGCTGGCTGTTCACCTTCTTCACCTTGTTGATGGTCTCCACCATATGCACCGGAATACGGATGGTCCGGGCCTGGTCCGCGATAGCGCGGGTGATGGCCTGACGAATCCACCAAGTGGCGTAGGTAGAAAATTTAAAGCCCTTGGTATAGTCGAATTTTTCCACAGCCTTGATCAGACCCAGGTTGCCCTCCTGGATCAAGTCCAAGAACTGCATGCCCCGGCCCAAATACCGCTTGGCAATGCTGACCACCAAACGGAGGTTGGCCTCGGACAGCCGCTTTTTGGCAGCTTCATCTCCCTTGGAGATACGCACTGCCAGGTCGATCTCCTCTTCCGGTGTAAGCAGAGGCACCCGGCCGATCTCTTTCAAGTATACCTTTACCGGGTCGTCAATGGAAACACCGTCGGCGCCCATGCCGGGCTCCATGGTATCCATGCCTTCCGCTTTTACAAGTTCCTCGTCGTCAATGGTGATATCGTCAAAGTCTTCTACAATCTCCACGCCCTGGGATTCCAAGGTGTCGTAGAATTTTTCAATCTGCTCCGGGTCAAAGTCCAGCTCTCCCAGCGCATCCAGAATTTCTTTGGTGCTCAGCTGGCCCTTGCTCTTGCCAAGTTCCAGCAGATCTTTGATTACGGTCCTTTTATCCGGTTGTGCCGCCATAATATTAACCATTCCTTTCTCGCGTCCAGTCAGATTTCCCTTATTTTCGGCTTTTTAGTTCTTCAAAATATCGTTTCAGATCATCTTCGGAAGCCTCCCGGATCTTTTCCGGGTCGTAAAAATTCCCCTCCTCTTGGATGATTCTGCAATATCCTTCCACATCCTCCCAGGAGGGAGGTACCTCGCGCCGCTCCACCAGCACACGGGTCAGCTCCGAAAGCTCTTCCCCGGTCAGTTCCCCCGAAAGGTCCGAGAGTGTGGTTTCGCCTTGTTTAGTCTTTCCCAATATAAGGGCGTATACTCTGCGCCCCCAGGGAGTCACACATTTTTCAGGAGGCAAGCGCTCTTCCAAAAGTTTTGCTTTATCCTGGTTGCGGAACAAGTATGCAATGATCCCTTCTTCCGCCAGAGCTGCCCGCATGTGTTGTTTCTTTTCCGGGTTGGCTACGGTGCGGGCTGCCACCACTTCCTGCTGGGCTTTAAGCTCCTCCCGCTTGCGCTGTTTCCCGCGGATCGCCCCGCCGTGCAGAAGCCATAACGCTCTCTTTCCCCACGCCGGTTTCTTCCGCCAGCTTTCCCGCATACACATCCAGTTCGATACTGTCCTGGATCAGCGACAACACTTGAGCTACCGCTTCTTGGAGGTAACGCTTCTTTCCATCCTCGGTAGTGAGGTCATACTTTTCCCGGGCCACGCTCAAACGGTATTCCGTATCGTTGCCGCTTTGCTGGATCAACCGCTTGAACCGGGCCGGTCCATCTTTTGGATCGGAACGGAAGAACTCATCCGGGTCTTTATTCCCCGGTACCGTGATGACCCTCACCAGCAATCCTGCTTTTTTCAAAATGGGGATGGCTCGCTGGGTGGCCCTTCTTCCCGCTTCGTCAGAATCGTAACAGATGATGGCTTCGTCTGCATAGCGACGGATGATCCTTGCCTGCTCCTCTGTCAAGGCTGTCCCCAGAGTCGCCACAGCGGTGGGGAATCCTGCCTGATGCAGGGCAATAACGTCCATATAGCCCTCTGCCAAGATCAACTGCCTGGAACCGGAATCCTTGGCGAAATTCATGGCGAACAAACCGCTGCTCTTATGATACACCGGGGTATCGGATGTATTGATATACTTGGGCTTTTCGTTGGTGAGTATCCGTCCGCCAAAAGCCACCACATTTCCCCTCAGATCAAAGATGGGAAACATGACCCTGCCACGGTAACGGTCGTACAGATTCCCCTTTTGGGAACGCCGTACCATATCCGACTGCACCAGCTCTTCCTGGGTATACCCCTTTCCCCGCAGATGGTTCACCAAGGCAAACCCACTGTCCGGAGCGTATCCCAGCCCAAAATGGCGGATTGTTTTTCCATCCAAGCCACGGCGCCGAAAATAGTCCAAGCCAGGTTTTCCTTCCGGGGTGGAAAGCGTCCCAAAATAGAACCGCCCAGCTTCCCGGTTGATCTCCAAGATCCTGGTGCGCAGCCGGGACATACTCAGGTCTGCGCCCTCCTCTGGCAAGGGAAGCCCTACCCGCTGGGCCAAAAACTTGACCGCCTCGGAGAAGTCCAGGTTTTCCACCCCCATGATGAAGGTGATCACATCCCCGCCTTTATTGCAGCCAAAGCAATAAAAGGAATTGTTCTCCGGATAGACGCAGAAGGAAGGGGTCTTTTCATTGTGAAACGGGCAGAGTCCTACCAGGTTCTTGCCTCTTCTGCGCAAATTCACGTAGGACGCGGCAATGTCTTCGATTCTGTTCCGGTCTCCCACTTCCCGCAGGAATTCCGGCGGAAACGGCATATCTTGAGTCCCTCCTTCTCACAGCGGTTCTTTCTCTTCCTGGAAGCGGCTGTCCTTCCGTGCCTTATTACGCTCAGCCGTTTCCCATCCCCAGGTTCCAGGCTTTGGGAATGAACAGTTCTTGATAACAAGCCACTGCATAGTGGTCCGTCATACCTGCCACGTAATCACAGGCGGCAGTATCCACCCCTTCCTCCTGGGCAATCTTTTTCATATAGTCCGGCAAATGATCCGGATTTCGGAAATGGAGGAACAAACTCTGGATGATGTGAGGCACCTTTCGTTCCTCCTTTTTGGCATACTCGTTCAAGTATACCGCCTGGTACATAAAATCGCTCAATTCTTCATAGGCCCGGTATGTGACCGGGTCCATCTGAATGATCCCGTCTTTGCTGTTCTCCACCACAGAACGAATCAGCGAAGTGATCCGCTTTGTCTTGGAATCTCCCAGCACCTTGGTGATGGATTGAGGAATATCCTCTTCCCGGAGCACTCCCGCCCGGATGGCGTCGTCAATATCGTGATTCATATAAGCGATCTTGTCTGCCCAACGGATCACACGCCCTTCCGCTGTATCGGCTTCCATCCCCGTGGTGTGGCACAATATCCCGTTGCGCACCTCATATGTAAGGTTTAGTCCACGGCCGTCTTTTTCCAGCCGGTCCACCACTCGGACACTTTGCTCATAGTGGCGGAATCCATGGGGCAGCAACGCGTTCAACGCACGTTCGCCTGCGTGCCCGAAAGGGGTGTGCCCCAAATCATGGGCCAAGGCCACCGCCTCTGTCAAATCTTCATTGAGCCGCAACGCCCGTGCGATGGTCCGGGCTATCTGGGACACTTCCAAAGTGTGGGTCAATCGCGTGCGGTAGTGATCCCCTTCCGGAGAGAGGAACACCTGGGTCTTGTGCTTTAGGCGGCGAAATGACTTGCAGTGGATGATCCTGTCACGGTCCCGCTGATAAGGGGTGCGCATCTCGCACTCCTCTTCCGGACGCTGACGGCCTTTCGTCTCCTGAGAAAACGCCGCGTATGGGGCCAAAATCTCCCGTTCCAACTGTTGGGTCTGCTCTCTGATGGTCATACCATTTCCACACCCTTTCTTATCCTGTTGTCCCAGTTTATCCGATATACGTCCTCCTCAATAGAAACCCTAAAAAGGTCTCTGTTACTATATACGCTTTTTTCAGGAAAATTACTTGTCCCATTTGGAAAATTTTTTAAAACTTTCAGTCAAACGGGAAATACCGTTTTCCTTCCTCAACCACGGTACAGCGGCCGCTGGTGGCATCCGCCAGCCGTTTCTCCAACGCAGGCAGCAAATCCGGGTCCAAGTGGAACCGCATCCCCACTCGCTCTAAAAATTCCGTGTCGTCTACCACGCCGCCGCTTTCCGGCACCACAGCAGCCACCTTTCCATAGGAAGAATAGTCACAGGAAAGGCTCAAGAGCAAACATTCCCGCATGGTGACTTTCTTGGCCGCTGCCAACGCAATGGATGCCGTATGGGAATAGGCCCGGATCAGTCCGCCGCCTCCCAGCAGGATGCCCCCAAAATACCGGGTGGCCACCACTACCGCATCCACCACTCCGGCTTTTTTCAACGTGTCGATCACCGGGATGCCTGCCGTGCCTTGGGGCTCCCCGTCATCGGAGAAACGTTGGATGCCGTTTTCCCGCAGGATATACGCGTACACATTGTGATTGGCGTCCCAATACTGCGACTTCATCCGATTGATAAAGTCCAGCGCTTCCTCCTCGGTTTTCACCGGGCGGCAAGTACCGATAAACCTGGATTTCTTCTCCACAAATTCATCGGTGGCTTCTTTTTCCACGGTGACGTATTCCAACGCCCTCTCCCCTTTCCGCTGTGTAAACAAAGACAGGCGGTGCGAACCGCACCGCCCATCCTGGGACACAAGGCCCACTATTCTGCCAGTAAAAGCTTGACCACAAGTAAATTACTTGTCCTGCAGGCCATAGCGCTTCTTGAACATATCCACGCGGCCGCTGGTGTCAACCAGCTTCTGCTTGCCCGTAAAGAACGGGTGGCATTTCGAACATATTTCGACTTTGATATCCTTCTTGGTAGACCGGGTGTGGATCACATTGCCGCAGGCGCAGGTGATGGTGGTCTCCTGATAGTCGGGATGTATATTCTGCTTCATCTTCGTTTCACCTCTTTACGGTCAAGAAATTTCAAACTCAATCGCAAGATATTGTAGCACACTCACTTCAAAAATGCAAGAGAAAGTTTTATTTTTCCAAAAGAACTGTATTTCAGGTCACCCTTGGCTGTTCAGGTAGCTGATGTACTCCTCCAAACACATGGAACGCTGCTGCATTGCGGTGGCATTTTCACTGCCCACATACCGGATGACTGTGTAATCCTCCGAACAACCTGTGTAATCGTCTTTTCCCTCGGGGTAACGGAACACAAACCCGTACTTTCCCATATTGGACCGGAGCCAGGTAAACGTACGGGAATCGGAAAAGGTTTCCGGGTCCCCCTGAATCCGCACGCACAGTCCTGTTTGCTGGTCGCTCTCTCCCGCCATGGGCACCACCAGGCGAGCCTGTGTGCGTGCCATAACCGTGGTCAAGCCATCCGAATCCATCAGCTCGTCCACTTTTGCGTCATAGCGTTGCTGCTGCTCTTCGTACGAAACATACCCCTCTGTAAACACCAGAGCCAATCCGTCCTCTTTGGCCGCTTCGACCAACATTTCCAACGCACTGGCAGCATGGGCCTCTACTTTCACCCCGTTTACTTCCACCGTATTGGGCACATAGGTGGCATCCGCAGGGGAATTCTGGTTGATGACAAATAAACTGATGTCATTGGAATACACCGGCAGCCCCATCTCATCGTAGGTGGGGATCTCCACCTGGCTGGCGGAAGAAAGTCCGGATATTTGAGAAGAACTGGAACTGTCCAGTGAAATCTCTTTCTGAAAATAGGGCAACATATAAAAGGCCACGAACATGCCCACGCCCAGGGCGATCACCAAAACGCCCAAAGCCACTACGCCCCGCATCATCAGTTTGATGCGCCGCGCTTGCCGGGACTGGAGCTGCTTGTCCCGGGAAATAAACAAGTTGCGCCCCGAGGGTCCCACATTGATGCGACGGTCTGTGCGGTGCAATACTTCCCGCTTACGATGTTTTGCTGGCAAAACGGTCCCTCACAATCTATCTATAATCCTGCACAAAGCCCACAGGTTAATTTTGGAATGTTAACTAATTTATTATACACAAGTTCTTCTTAAAAAGAAACGGGGAAAATGAAAAAAAGCGTCATCTTCTGTCTGGACTTTTCTCTGCCTCAATGCTAGAATGGGAAGCGAAGTTTATCACTGGCGGGAATATTCTCCCGACCAAATCCGCAGTGGAGGAAAACACATGAACATTTTTTCCAAAATCAACCGCTTCCTATTCCCCTATTCCACGGAATATGAGAAGCTGGGCCCCAAAAAGGCCCTGGCACTGGGATTCCAGCATGCCTTTGCCATGAGCTGCGCCACCATTCTGGTACCTTTGCTCACCGGTTTGGACGTGGGTGTGGCTCTGTTCTGCGCCGGCTGTGGCACGCTGATTTTCCATTTGTGCACTGGCGGCAGAATGCCCACCTTCCTGGGCAGCTCCTTTGCCTTTATCTCCGCCTTGGCCGGTGTGATCGGCAACAACGCTTTTGGCGCTACCAAGGACGAGCAGATTGCCGCGGCCATGGGTGGCGTCATTGTGGCGGGCGCGTTTTATTTGGTGCTCGCCCTGATCATCAAAATCTTCGGCAAGGGCTTGATCGACAAGCTCTTCCCGCCGGTGGTGCGCGGCGTGGGTATCACCTTGATCGGGTTGAACCTTTCCACCAGCGCTATCAACAACATCCAGACCCAGTACGGCGCTGACGGCAGCACCCTCACCCTGTTCGGCGATGGGTTCTCCATGTCCGCTTATGTTTGGGCTTGGGTCATTGCCGGGATCGTTTGCCTGCTGGCTGTTCTTTTGTCCAGCTGCGGCAAGGGCATGGTGAAAATGTCCTCCATTGTGATCGCATTGGTGACTGGGTATCTCTTTACCCTGCTGGTCACCAAGCTGGGCCTGGCTCCCGCTTCCCTGATGGACACCGGTGTCATCGCCAACTATAACTGGGTTCAGGTCCCCCACTTTGTTCTGCCCAGATTTAACGTCACTGCCATCGGCATGATCGCCCCCATTGCCATTGTCACCTGTGTGGAACACGTGGGCGATGTGTATGCCAACGGCGCTGTTGTTGGGAAAAAGTTCACCCGCAAGCCCGGTTTGCATCGCACCATGATGGGCGACGGTCTGGCCACTGTTTTTGCCGGATTGGTTGGCGGTCCTCCCAACACCACCTATTCTGAAAACACCGCTGTTCTGGCTGCTACCGGCAACTACAATCCCGCCTCTCTGCGCATTGCCGCGGTCATCGCGATTGTGGTCAGCTTCTTCGGCAAAGGCATTGGCGTGATCCAGTCCGTGCCCAACTGCGTGCTGGGCGGCGCCTGCATTGTGCTTTACGGCATGATTGCCTCTGTGGGTCTGCGGACTCTGGTGGAAAACCACGTGGATTTCACCAAGAACCGGAACCTGTGCATTGCCGCTGTCATGCTGGTGCTGGCCATTGGCGGCGCTGTGATCGGCAACTCCGTGTTCAGCTTCTCCAACATTGGCCTGGGCATTATCGTGGGTATCATCCTCAATCTGATCATCCCTGACAGAGAGCCCGACGGCAAAGGCATGGTAGCTCACACTGTGGAAGAAAAAGAAGTTTCTCCCGAGCGCAACGACAAAAACGACTGATCGGTTTGATCTCATACAAAAAGGGACTTGGCACATGCCAAGTCCCTTTTTTCTGTGGGAAACACAGGATTTTATTCCGCCTCGAAATAGGATTTAAAAGCCTTGTAAGCCATGTAGACGTCCAGCTTGGAAACCACTTCGAAAGGAGAGTGCATAGAAAGCACCGGCACACCTACATCGATTACGTCGGCGTTCATGCGGGAGATATCAAGAGCCACGGTTCCGCCGCCGCCCTGGTCCACCTTGCCAAGCTCGCCGATCTGCCAGAGCACATCGTTGGCGTCGAAGATCCGGCGCACCTGGCCCACAAACTCGGCGTTAGCGTCATTGCTGCCGCTCTTTCCGCGGGCCCCAGTATATTTTGCCACGCCTACGCCACGGTTCAGATAGCAAGAGTTGCCAGCCTCAAAAGCGGAAGCATAGGTGGGGTCATACGCAGCGGTAACATCCGCGGAAAGGCAGGTGGACTTGGAATACACGTGGCGTGCTTCCAGGCCCTCAGCAGCAGCCAGGTCGGCCACAAAATAGTTCAGGAACTCGGAAGCCAAGCCGGTATTGCCCACGCTGCCGATCTCTTCTTTATCCGCCAGGACCGTGATAACTGTGTACTCGGGGTCCTTGCACTTGAAAATAGCCTCCAAAGCGGGATAGGCGCACACACGGTCGTCATGGCCATACGCGCCGATCATGCTCCGGTCAAATCCGATATCCACCGCTTTGAACGCAGGAACAAATTCCAGCTCTGCGGAGATCAAGTCGCTTTCCACGATGCCATACTGCTCATGGAGAATGTTCATAATATTCAGCTTGAACAGCTGCTCCCCTTCCCCATCGGTCAAGGGCAGGCTGCCCACCAGCACGTTCAGATCCTCACCGGTAAAAGCTTCGCCCAGCTTTTTGCCCAGCTGGTCTTTGCCCAAGTGGGGCAGAATATCTGTGATGCAGAACTGGGGATCACCAGGCTGCTCGCCCACGTTCACCTCAACCTCGCTGCCATCCTTGCGGATGATCTTTCCATGCAGAGACAGGGGAATGGCAGTCCACTGATACTTTTTGATACCGCCATAATAATGGGTCTTCAGAAGAGCAAGCTCGCTGGACTCATACAGGGGGATGGGCTTCAAATCGATGCGGGGGCTGTCGATATGGGCAGCGGCAATGCGCACGCCTTTTTTCGCGCCTTTTTTGCCGATCACAGCCAGGCACATGGCCTTGCCCCGGTTATTGTAATAAACCTTATCCCCGGCCTTATACTTTTTCTCCGGGTCAAAGGGCACAAATCCCGCCTCTTCTGCAGCTTTCACCGCAAAGCTTACCGTCTCCCGCTCGGTTTTGGCCGTGTTCAGGAACTCTTTGTAGCCTTCCGCAAACTTATCGGCCTTGCCCATCTCTTTTGCGCCTACTTTGGCGGCGCCGTGGGTACGGTCATTGAAGAGCTCTTTCGCCAGCTCCTTGGCGTCGATCTTTTCCTCTTTTTTGGACATTGTTTTAACCTCCTAATCTATATTCACTGTCCGTTCCCCCTAGGGGAACCACTATCACATGTGTTCTGGTCCAAAAGTCCACTGGCACTACTGTACCATGAAACAACCTGGAAAGCAATGGGTTTCCCCATCAGGAGTAAAGCTTTTGGTATATCTCGTAGGCCCGGCGGACCTTTTTCACGTAAGCGTCGGTTTCCGGATACGGAATGGTATGAAGGGTTTCACCATCGTGGGAATAGTCCCCGCTTTCCAACCACTCCGACACATTGCCCATTCCCGCATTATACGCTGCCAAAGCAACGTCCACACTGCCGTACTGGTCCAACAGAAGCCGCAGCAGTGCGCAGCCGCAATGCAGGTTGGCCTGAGGATCATACACACCGGCAGAGCTGTCCTCTAACGGGTAGAGAGAGGCGATCCAATCGAACGTCTCCTGGGTCAGCTGCATCAGTCCCATGGCGTCTGCACTGGAACGGGCTTCTGGATCGAACCCACTTTCCGTCTTGATCACGGCGTAAACCAGGTCTGGGTCCAGGTCAAACTCCGCTGCTTCCTGTTCCACCAAATCCGAATAGGACCGAGGATACAGAAACTTCATGCCGGCCTCCAACAGCCGTGGCCCAAACAGAACCACCACAGCCGCCAGGATCACCACCAAGACAACCCCTCTCAGACAACCTTTTCTCATAGGCGATTGCTCCCTGTTTCCCCTTGTAGATCTTCCAGGAATCCACCCAAGGCTTCTTCCACCCGGGCCCCCGGACCGTTTTCCACCACCCAGTCCGCCCGGGAAGTGTAGAAATCAGGCGAAGGCTGGGCTTCCAGTCTGCGGAGAGCCGCCTCCTTAGAAATGTTGTCCCGCTTTAAGATCCGAGCCAGCCGTTCCTCTTTAGGCGCGTTGACCACCAAGATCCGGGAACAAGCGCTGTCCAACCCTGCTTCAAACAGTGTGGGCGCATCTAGCACCAACACCTTGTATCCGTTGGAAGCACCTTCCGCCAGCAATTCCCGTACCCGCCGGATGATCCGGGGGAAAGTGATCTGTCCCAACCGCGTGCGGGCCTCCTCTGAAGAAAAGGCGCGCCGGGCAAGTTCCCCGCGGTTCAAAACTCCTTCTTCGAAAATTTCTGGGCCAAAGGCGTTGGAAAGCTCTTCCAGGCAAGTGGGATCGTACACTTGAGGACTACGGGTCACTTGGTCGCAATCGATCACGTAACAGCCTTTCTTCTTCAGGATCTCTCCCACAGTGGATTTTCCCGCTCCGGTGGGGCCGGTCAGTCCTACTACCTGCACCCCTGTGGGATTCACCACCTGAAACGCTGCCGCCCGGATCAGCCTGTTATACACTGCCAATCCCACACCCCGTTTAGAGGGAATACGGGCATAGGCTTTTTTGGCACCCACCTCGTCCAGACTGTGAAGGGCTTCAAACAATCTGTGGGCTTGAGAAGCCCCATCGTACCGTGTACCATAGGGCATGCTGGGAACTTGCAGGAACGGAACATCCTCATCAAAGCAAAGTCCCCAGCCATCCCCTTTCCGGTTGACATAGTTCACATATTCCTCCGGGGAAGCGTCCAGAATAATCACATCCGCTGCGGGAGAATAGTGTTTATATTTCATTCCGGGGGAAGCTGCCCGTTTGCCCTCTCCCAATTTGTGGAGGACTGCCGGGTCCACTTCCACTTCACCCAACACAGAACGGAGCTGGGTGAGGGTGATTCCGCCGGGGCGAAGAATTCGGGGTGTGCCCTGGGCCAAGGTAAGCACAGTGGAC
>OLOH01001462.1_pt1 | contig 13409 bp, 9 predicted proteins | sample 1673221 | NCBI WGS metagenome assembly OLOH01 (sample SAMEA3136767, study PRJEB25190) | human gut metagenome
CGAACTGTAAAGCAGCATCACAGGCTTTTTAAAGTTTGTCTTTTTTTATCTCAACAAGACAGAATGATGATAAAATAAACAAAACCGAATAAGAGTCTCCCAAAATCTTATATTTTGGAGGTTTTCAATTATGAAGTACACAACACAGATGAACGCAGCAAGACAGGGAATTGTAACGAAAGAGATGGAAGCAGTTGCTGCCTATGAAGGAATTGACGTGAAAGACCTTATGGCAGAAGTTGCGGCTGGAACTATTGTCATCCCTGCAAACAAGAACCACAAGTGTTTAAAGCCATTTGGAATCGGGAATTCTTTGAAGACAAAGATCAATGTAAACCTTGGAACATCCAGAGACTGTCTAAACTTAGATGTTGAGATGGAGAAAGTTAATAAAGCCGTAGAGATGGGTGCAGAAGCTATCATGGATCTTTCTTCTTTTGGACATACTCATGTATTTCGTAAGAAACTTGTCGATGAATGTCCAGCAATCCTTGGTACCGTGCCTATTTACGATGCGATTGTTTATTACAATAAAGCATTAAAGGATATCACGTCTCGTGAATGGATCGATGTTTTTAAGATGCATGCAGAAGATGGTGTAGATTTTATGACGATCCATTGTGGGATCAACCGAAACACAGCGGAACGTTTTAAGGCAATGAAACGTAAGATGAACATTGTGTCTCGTGGTGGTTCTCTGATCTTTGCATGGATGGAAGCAACAGGCAATGAGAATCCATTCTTCGAATACTATGATGAAATCCTTGATATCTGTAACGAATATGATGTAACGCTAAGCCTTGGCGATGCATGTCGTCCAGGATGCCTTGCTGATGCAAGTGACATTTCACAGATCGAAGAATTAGTAACATTAGGAGAATTAACAGCACGTGCATGGAAGAAGGATGTACAGGTTATGATCGAAGGACCTGGACATATGCCAATGGATCAGATTCAGGCGAATATGAAGATTCAGCAGACGATCTGTCATGGAGCTCCATTTTATGTACTCGGACCTCTTGTTACAGATATCGCTCCTGGATATGACCATATTACTTCTGCAATCGGTGGTGCGATCGCCGCTGCATCTGGAGCAAGCTTTTTATGCTATGTAACTCCTGCAGAACATTTACGTCTGCCTAATGTTGACGATGTAAAAGAAGGAATCATGGCTTCTAAGATCGCAGCTCATGCAGCAGATATCGCCAAAGGTGTAAAAGGTGCCATGGACTGGGATAACCAGATGGCAGCTGCCAGACAGAAACTTGACTGGGAAAAACAGTTCGAACTTGCTCTTGATCCTGAAAAGGCAAGAAGATACCGTGCAGAATCAACACCAGAGAGAGAAGATACATGTACAATGTGTGGAAAGATGTGTTCTGTACGTAATATGAATGCCGTCCTTGCCGGAGAAGATGTGGACGTCATCTAAATAGAATTCAGCATCCAGGCTGGGAATCCTGCCATGCAGGATTCATATCTAAGATCTCCGGCAGAGCCAGATACATATCCTTACGTATCTGAATATATATGAAAGAAGGTACTTTATATTATGAGTAATGAAAGAAATGGCTTCTCCAGCCGCTTAGGATTCGTCCTCGCAACGGCCGGATCTGCCGTAGGTCTTGGAAACATCTGGAGATTTCCATATCTTGCAGCCAAGTATGGCGGAGGAACATTTTTATTAACTTATCTGATCCTTACATTAACATTTGGATTTTCACTGATGATCACAGAAGTTGCCCTTGGGAGAAAGGCAGGAACCAGTGCAATCCGTGCATTTGGACACTTTAGCAAGAAGCATACATTTATCGGATATCTTACAACGATCATTCCGTTTATTATCTTCCCGTACTACTGTGTTATCGGTGGATGGGTTACAAAATATGCACTGGTATCGCTTCAGGGAGGGATTCATAATGCCGCCTCTGATACATTCTTTACAGGGTTTATCAGCAAATCAGCAGAACCTATGATCTGTGTTCTTGTTTTCCTGATCGCTACAACAGTGGTTGTTGCAGGAGGAGTTAAAGGCGGAGTAGAACGTGTCAGCACGATCATGATGCCAGTTTTGATCGTCTTGTTGATCGGAGTTTCTTTATTCTGTATCACAAGACCAGGGGCGATGGCTGGAGTTGCATATTATTTAAAACCAAGTTTAAAAGGATTTGGTCCGACAACGATCTTAGCTGCACTTGGACAGTTATTTTATTCGATGTCCCTTGCTATGGGTATTATGATCACATTCGGATCATATATGCCAAAGAAAGCTGACCTTGAGAAATCAGTCACACAGGTTGAGATTTTTGATACAGGGGTTGCTTTCCTTGCAGGACTTATGATCGTTCCAGCTGTATTTATATTCTCTAACGGAGATTCTTCTATGCTTGCGAAAGGACCATCTTTAATGTTCGTTATGCTTCCTAAAGTATTTAACAGCATGGCATTTTCAAGCATTATCGCAGCTGTATTCTTTATTTTAGTGTTACTTGCAGCACTTACTTCTTCCATTTCGCTGCTTGAGACACTCGTAGCAGTTCTGATGGATAAGTTCCATATGAAACGAGGAACTGCATGTATTACAATGTTTATCATTGCTCTGTTACTAGCAGTTCCATCATCTTTAGGATTTGGAGCATGGAGCAATATTACGATTTTAGGATTTGACTTCCTTGATTTCTTTGATTTCATCAGTAACAGTGTATTAATGCCGATCGCAGCATTCTTAACATGTTTATTTGTCGGTTATATCATCAAGCCAAAAGTAATTGTTGATGAAGTTGAAAGCTCTGGGGAATTTAAGAGAAAATCACTATTCCTTATTATGGTTAAGTATATTGCACCAATCTGCATTGTTGCGATCTTAGTATTCTCAGTACTTGAAGGATTAGGATTTATTACAGTTTAATACAGAAGATATAGAAACGCACAGATGACTACTTAACATTTTGTGCGTTTCTGTTTTATTAGGAGGAAAGTATGATTACAGCAGTGATTTTTGATATGGACGGTGTGATCGCTGATTCAGAATATTTTAATGTCAAAGCAAAGCATCTCATCTTAAAACAAGCAGGTATTGAAGTTGACTGGCATTATCATGATAAGTTTTTGGGTACGACACATGAATATATGTGGACAGAGATGAAGAAAGAATTTGAAAGTCTTGATAAAGAAGTTTCATATTATATAGATCAGTGGGTTAAAACCAGAAAAGAGTTGATCAATCAGGAAGGACTAAAGCCGATGCCGGGGGTTGTTGATCTGATCCGTATATTAAAGGAAAAAGGATTTCATCTGGCAGTTGCATCGTCTTCATTGAAAGAAGATATCATGACAAATATGAATACGTTTGGAATTACAGACTGCTTTGAAGCATTTATAAGCGGTTCCGAATGTGAAAACGGAAAGCCGGATCCAGAAATCTTTCAAAAGGCGGCTGAGGCAATTGGACAGAAGGCGGAAAATTGTATCGTGGTCGAAGATTCCGAAGCAGGAGTAAAGGCAGCCAAATCTGCCAAAATGAAATGCATTGGATATGCACCAGAAGGAGCGATCAAACAAGATCTCCATCAGGCAGATACAGTGGTGAAGGAATTTTCAGATAAACTTATAGAATATATTATGGGAAATAAGTAAATAAAAAATAGACAGCGTTCTTATGAAAAAGAGCGCTGTCTATTTTTTTATAAAAACTTTCTCGTAAAAAGATTTACGAATGTAGAGTCGATCGTGGTGGTTTCTGCCAAAGCCTCTTTTTCCTTTTGTCAGTATATAATAGTGACAAAAAGTGAAAATGAACAATATAATGAAAAAATGTTCACTTTGTATTGACATAAGAACAAAACAGATATATAATAATACTAGAAAGAACGAAAGAACATTATAGTGAAATAATGTTCACGACCATGCATTAAAGGAGAAAAAACGTGAAATGTTATAAGCCAGAGAAAGTAAATAAAGATCTGCCAGGAATAATTTTATTAAGCCATGGGCCATTTGCAGTTTCATTAGTTGATACAGCGAAGATGCTGTTTGGTGAGAGTGAGAACATTGCAGCATATTCCTTAGAACCAGGAGATGATATTGACAAATATAGAGAGGCATTTGTAGAAACGATCAATGAATTTCCAGAAGGAAGCATGATCTTGGTCGATCTGTTCGGCGGAACTCCTTGTAATCAGGTAATGCGTCATATTCAGGAGACAGAGAAGCCACTGGAAGTTGTTGGAGGAATGAATCTTCCAATGTTAGTGAATGCAGTACTTGCAAGAGAGGGAATATCAGGAAAAGACTTTAGTTTAGATACAGTAGAGAATGGTAAGAATGGGATTTTCAGAGTTGATACCGAAGGTTTCCTAAGTGACGATGACGATGAAGATGACGAATAAAGAAACTTTTTGAAATGTTGAAGAGTGAAAGGAGAAAAAGCATATGGCAAAGAGTTTAGCAGTAAGAGTGGATGACAGACTGATCCACGGGCAGGTAGTAACACAGTGGGTAAAAGTGTTTAAGGCACAGAAGATTGTCGTAATTGACAATAACGTGGCGAAAGACAAGATGCAGAAAAATGTATTAAAATTCGCAGCACCACCAGAGATCAAAGTAAGTATTTTCTCAGTTGATAAGGCTGTTGAGATCTGGGAGAAGAATCAATTTGGAAACTTAAATGTGTTCGTACTGTTTAAAGATGTAAAACAGATCAAAGAATTAGCAGACAAAGGTGTGAAATTTGATGAGATCACATTAGGTAATATGTCTATTATCGGAGATCGTAAACAGATCTATAAATCTACAGGATTTACAGAAGAAGAGGCACAGACATTATTTGATCTTGAGAAAGATGGTGTGAAATTATATTTCCAGACACAGCCTACAGATAAAAAGGAATCTCTGGATATGGTCAAAAAGACATTTCCAAATGTTCAATAAATATATGAAAAGCTAAGGAGGATGAAAACATGACAATTAGTTTAACACAGGCAATATTGCTTGGACTGTTCTGTGGTATTGCAAAATGCTGTATTCCATATACAGCGGGAGCATTTATGTATAATACGGTCATTTTTAATGCAGTGATCGTTGGAGCGGTTCTTGGTGATATGCCACATGCAATGATGATCGGGGCATCATTACAGCTGATTTATTTAGGCGTTATCGCTGCTGGTGGAAACCAGCCTACAGACCCATGTCTTGCGGCTTACGTTGCAATACCAGTTGCAATGGCATCAGGACTTAACACGAATGCCGCAGTTGCACTTGCAGTTCCAGTAGGGCTTTTAGGAGTTCAGATTTCGAACTTGCTTTATCTGGCGGCAGGGTTCTTTGCACAAAAAGCAGATGTTTACGCAGAAAAAGGTGATGCAAAAGGAATGATCGGATGGTCTATCGTTGGTGTGGGACTTATGAGATTGATATGCTTTGCTTCACTGCTCACAGTTGCATTATACTTCGGAAGTGGTGCACTACAGGGTGTTTTAGATGATATCCCTAAATTTGTAACAAACGGTCTGACAGCTATGGGAGCATGCTTGCCAGCGGTAGGTTTTGCAATCATTGCTAACCTGATCTCAAAACCAAAATTTATTCCATTTTTCTTCGCAGGATTTTTCCTGATCCAGTATACAAAGATTGGAACGATTCCACTGTTAATGATGGGAGCATTTATCACATTCCTTTATGTAACATTTACAAAGAATGAATACACAAGCAATGCTAGATATGATGAAGATGAAGATGAAGACGAAGACGAGGATGAAGAAGAATTTGAACAGGAAGAAAGAATCCTGTCTAAGAAAGATATCTTAAAATCATATTTGGTCTACTGGTTTACAGCAGAGATCTGTCATAGTTTTGAAAGAATGCAAGCACCAGGATTTTGTGCAGCATTAGTACCAGCATTAAAGAAATTCTATCCAAATAAAGAAGATAAACCACATTATATTGAAGCATTAAAACGTAATATGACATTCTTTAACACAGAAGCTCATTGGGGTGGAGGACCATGTTTAGGACTGACACTTGCTATGGAAGAAAAGAAATCAAGAAATTATGATGCGATTCCAGGTGAAATGATCGTCAATTTAAAAACAGGTTTGATGGGACCTTTAGCAGGTATTGGAGATACGATCTCATGGTCAACATTAATGTATCTGTTTATTGGACTATTCTTACCACTTGCTAAACAGGGAAATCCATTAGGTGGTATTGGACCAATCGTATTATTAACAGTGATCTGTTTTGGAATTGGATATTTCTTAACATCAAAATGTTATACATTTGGATATTCATTTGCAGAAAATATGCTGAAATCTGGATTGATCAATATGATCATCACAGGTGCAAGTATTCTTGGATTATTCATGATGGGTGGACTTGCAGCAACATATGTAACAGTATCAACACCAATCAAATTTGCAACAAGTACATATACAACAACTTTACAGTCTATCCTTAATTCTATCGCACCAGGAATTCTTCCATTGATCGTAGTGCTTTGTATTTGGGGATATTTAGCAAAAGTAAAACGTAATTATTTTGCAGCAACATTAGGAGTTACAATTATTTCTCTGGTTCTGGGATGCATTGGAGTGATTATTTAAAAGGCTGCAAAGCTTTTGATTGACGTCCCTTGCTAATGTTATATATACTATGGTTAAAGATATACAATGACGAGTAATGATAGAAAGGGCAGGGAAGTTGAGGGAAGAACGTTTTATTATCAAAGTAGTTGAAATGCATTATAAACAAGGATTGTCGCAACAAGAAATCGGTAAAAAATTAAATGTATCAAGAACAACGATATCAAGAGCACTGGCGCAGGCTAAGAAACATGGATATGTGCAGATTAAGATTAATTATCCAGAAGATTCAGCAATTAATCTTGAAGGACGATTGGAAGAACGATTTGGTCTGAAGGAAGCTGTGATCGCAAGTTCACTTAATGAGAATGATTTAAAAGAAGAGATCGCATTTTTTGCATCAGACTATCTGCTGAGAACTTTAAAAAACCATATGACAATCGCTCTTACAAGAGGAGTTACACTACAGAATATGGTAGAATTTCTCGGAAAAGATGTGAGACTTAAATTTTTAAAAACGGATGATGTGAATGTTGTACCATTGATGGCAGCAACGAATATATCGGTTTCAATGGATAAGGGATATCGAATGGCTTATTCAAATTATCTGATCGAAGCAGTAGCGAAGATCATTAATGGAAATAGTTATCAGATGCTTGCACCACAATATGTGACATCTCCAGAAGCTAAAAAAGTTTTCATGGAAGAGAAAAGTATCAAAGAAGTGTTTGATCTTGCAAAGAGTGCTGATATTGCAGTAGCTGGTATAGGAACATTAGATCATAACTCAGCTTTGACAAATGCAGAATTTATTCCGATGGAAGAGTTTGAGAGATTACAGAAAAAAGGTGGTACAGGAGAAATTCTTTCCCATGTGGTAGATAAAGATGGAAAGCTGGTGAAAGATGAATTTGAAGAACATTTGCTAAGTCTTGATCTTGAAGAATTTAAGAAAATACCAATCCGTGTCGGAGTTGCTTATGGTCTTGACAAGAAAGAGGCAATTCTCGGAGTACTTCGAGGTGGTTATGTGAATGTACTGATCACAGACGAGAAAGTTGCGAATTACCTGATAGAAGAAACAAAATAACTATAAAGATAAAATCCCAGAGAATTTCATTCTTTGGGATTTTTTTGAAGAAAGGCATAATTATGAAGAAGGTAATAAAGAAAAAACTGGAAGAAACGAAACAACATGCATTTGAAAAGAAAGTTTTGCAGAGAGAAAAAGCAAAAGGAGCACCAAGAGTTGGTGAATTTTATAAGGAAAATGATATTTTGCTGGAAGATATCGATCTTGGACAGATTCGAATAGACATGAAACGTGAAAGTGAGGATATCACAACAGAAGAAATTATTGAAACGACAAAGATCATAGCATTGAAAGATCATATGATCGAGATCACCATTTACGAAAGAAAAGATCAAAAAGATTCAAAAGAAAAAAGAAAGCTTGCGTTATTTATTCATGGCGGCGGGTTTATTGGCGGAGATGTCAGGACAAAAGGAAATCAGTGCCGTTATCTTGCACAGCAGTCAGGTGCGGTTGTGATATCACCAGAATATCGTCTGGCACCTGAAACTCCATATCCAGGAGCAGAAATCGATGTGATTGGAACAATCGACTGGATCGAAGAGAATGCAGAACGATTAAATATCGATACAGATAAGATGGCGATCATGGGAGAAAGTGCAGGAGGTCATCTTGCGATCAATACTTGTTTAAAGGATGAAAAACAAAGAATGAAACTGGCAGTTTCTGTTTATGGCGTGATGGATTTAAGCAAAGCAGAAGATACACCATACCATTGGGATTATTCTTTATATCAGATGGCAGAAGAACAAAAGGATTATATCATGAACCGTTTGTTCCGATTCAAGGAATTAAATGATTCCATGAATGATCTGTATCTGCAGAATGGAGAATCAACCTTAGACGGAGAAGTTTCACCATTATTCAGTAAACATCTTGACTGCCTTCCAAAAGTCCTGATGATCGAAGCGGAATTCGATTATTTCAGAGTTTGCAATCAAGAATTTGAAAAACGTATGCAGGAAGCAGGCAAAGATTTCGATGTGATCTACTATGAAGGATTAGACCACGGATTCTTTGACCGTCTTGGAAGCCTCCCACAGACACAAGACTGTATCGATGAGATTGCGAAGTATATAAAAGAGATGTAGAAAACAACAAAATGCTGAAAACTCAATTTTAACCATACATTTCAATAAAAAGCCCCTGAAAATGCAGACGAGAAACATTTTCAGGGACTTTTTTCATATTTTTAAAAATAGTTGTTGACGCAGTGGTTTCTGCGTGGTAATATAAGAAAATGTCTTAATGTGGGTTTGTCTGCCCACACTCTATGTAAAATTAAGAATAAGATTGTAAGAAAGATATAATAAGATAGAGGGTTTCTTACAGTTGATGTAGTATATAAACCAGGTTTAGATCAAGAGGTGAAAAACGTCCATGGAAAAGAACAGAATACAGCCAATAAAATCAGGTACAGGGATGCGAATCAGCTATGCCAGACAGGATGACGTCCTTGAAGTACCAAATCTGATCGAAATTCAAAAGGATTCCTATGATTGGTTTTTAAGAGAAGGATTAGCAGAGGTATTTGAAGATATCTCCCCAATCGAAGATTACAGCGATCAGTTAAGCTTGGAATTTGTTGACTATCAATTATGTAAAGATGACGTCAAATATTCAATTGAAGAATGTAAAGAAAGAGATGCAACATACGCTGCACCTTTAAAAGTGAAAGTAAGACTTCATAATAAAGAGACTGATGAAATCAAGCAGCATGAGATTTTTATGGGCGATCTTCCTTTAATGACAGCAACAGGAACATTTATCATCAACGGAGCTGAACGTGTTATCGTCAGCCAGTTAGTACGTTCCCCTGGAATTTATTATGGAATTGCTCATGACAAGATCGGTAAAGAGTTATACTCTTCCACAGTTATTCCAAACCGTGGTGCTTGGCTTGAATATGAAACAGATTCAAATGATGTATTCAACGTACGTGTAGACCGTACAAGAAAGGTACCTATCACAGTACTGATCCGTGCATTAGGTATCGGAACAAATGCTGAGATCAAAGAATTATTTGGTGAAGAACCAAAGATTCTTGCAAGTATCGAAAAAGATCCATCTGATAACTATGAAGATGGTCTGTTAGAATTATATAAGAAGATCCGTCCGGGAGAACCATTATCTGTAGATAGTGCGGAAAGCTTGATCAACAGCATGTTCTTCGATCCAAGAAGATATGATCTTGCGAAAGTTGGACGTTACAAATTCAATAAAAAATTAGCATTAAGAAATCGTATCAGTGGATTTATCTTAGCAGAAGATGTTTTAGATCCAACAACTGGAGAAGTATTAGCAGAAGCTGGAACGAATGTGGACATGAAACTTGCAGATAAGATTCAGAACGCAGCCGTAGCAAGTGTTATGATCCAGACAGAAGAAGGTGCTACAAAAGTACTTTCCAACATGGAAGTAAATCTTGCTGAATATGTAGATTTCAATCCAGAAGAGATCGGTGTTCATGAAGATGTTTTCTATCCTGTATTAGAGAAGATCTTAGAAGAAGGATATGAAGGAGAAGAATTAAAAGAAGCTCTGAAGAAGAATATTCATGAATTGATTCCAAAACATATTACAAAAGAAGATATCTTAGCATCCATCAACTATAATATCCATTTAGAGTATGGAATTGGACATGATGATGATATCGACCACTTAGGTAACCGTCGTATCCGTGCCGTTGGTGAGTTGTTACAGAATCAGTACAGAATTGGTTTATCCCGTCTGGAGAGAGTTGTCAGAGAACGTATGACAACACAGGACATTGAGTCCATTTCCCCACAGACATTAATTAACATTAAACCAGTTACTGCTGCTGTTAAGGAATTCTTTGGAAGTTCTCAGTTATCTCAGTTCATGGATCAGCATAACCCATTATCTGAGCTTACTCATAAGAGACGTCTTTCCGCATTAGGTCCTGGAGGTCTTTCCAGAGATCGTGCCGGATTCGAGGTTCGAGATGTACACTATTCCCACTACGGAAGAATGTGTCCTGTAGAGACTCCCGAGGGTCCTAACATCGGTCTGATTAACTCTCTTGCAACTTACGCAAGAATTAATGAATATGGTTTTGTTGAGGCTCCATACCGTAAGGTAGATAAGAGTGACCCACAGAACCCAGTTGTAACAGATGATGTTGTATACCTTACTGCTGATGAAGAAGATAACTACACAGTAGCGCAGGCGAACGAACCATTAGATGAAGAAGGTCACTTCATTCACACTAATGTTTCCGGTCGTTACAGAGAGGAAACATCCGAATTTAGAAAGTCAAGAATTGACTTAATGGACGTATCTCCTAAGATGGTATTCTCCGTAGCTACAGCACTGATTCCGTTCCTGCAGAACGACGATGCCAACCGTGCGCTGATGGGATCCAACATGCAGCGTCAGGCAGTACCACTTCTTTCTACAGAAGCTCCTGTTGTTGGAACAGGTATGGAATCCAAGGCTGCATATGACTCTGGAGTCTGCATCACAGCAAGAAATGGCGGAGTCGTAGAAAGATCTACAAGTACAAAGATCGTAGTTCGTAATGATGACGGACAGAGAGATGAATACAATGTTATCAAGTTTGCACGAAGCAACCAGGGTAACTGTATGAATCAGCGTCCGATCGTATTTGTAGGAGACAGAGTAGAAAAGGGAGACATCTTAGCAGACGGTGCTTCAACAAGCAACGGAGAGATGGCTCTTGGTAAGAACCCATTGATCGGTTTCATGACATGGGAAGGATATAACTACGAGGATGCGGTACTGTTAAGTGAGCGTCTGGTACAGGATGACGTTTACACATCTGTTCATATTGAAGAATATGAAGCAGAAGCAAGAGATACAAAGCTCGGACCAGAAGAAATCACAAGAGACATCCCAGGTGTTGGTGATGATGCACTGAAAGATCTGGATGAGAGAGGAATCATCCGTATCGGTGCTGAGGTTCGTGCCGGAGATATCCTTGTCGGAAAAGTAACTCCAAAGGGAGAGACAGAGCTGACTGCTGAAGAGAGACTGCTTCGTGCAATCTTCGGTGAGAAAGCACGTGAGGTAAGAGATACATCTCTGAAAGTACCTCATGGAGAATATGGTATCGTAGTAGATGCCAAAGTATTTACAAGAGAAAACGGAGATGAGCTGTCACCTGGAGTAAATCAGGCAGTTCGTATTTACATCGCTCAGAAGAGAAAGATCTCCGTTGGTGATAAGATGGCCGGACGACATGGAAACAAGGGTGTTGTTTCCCGTGTACTTCCAGTAGAAGATATGCCATTCCTTCCGAATGGACGTCCTCTGGATATCGTGCTGAACCCACTGGGTGTGCCTTCTCGTATGAACATTGGACAGGTGCTCGAGATTCATCTGAGTCTTGCAGCAAAAGCACTTGGATTCAACGTATCAACTCCTGTATTCGCAGGTGCGAACGAGAACGATATCATGGATACACTGGATCTGGCAAATGATTATGTAAACCTTGAGTGGGATGAGTTCGAGAAGAAGCATGGCGAAGAGCTTCGTCCGGAAGTTCTCCAGTTCCTGTCTGAGAACAGAGATCACAGAGAACTCTGGAAGGGGGTTCCGCTGTCAAGAGACGGTAAGGTTCGTCTTCGTGACGGACGTACAGGAGAATACTTCGACAGCCCGGTAACAATCGGACACATGCATTATCTGAAACTGCATCATCTGGTAGACGACAAGATCCATGCTCGTTCTACTGGTCCTTACTCTCTCGTAACACAGCAGCCGCTGGGTGGAAAAGCTCAGTTCGGTGGACAGCGTTTCGGAGAGATGGAGGTATGGGCCCTGGAGGCTTATGGTGCATCTTATACACTGCAGGAGATCCTGACAGTGAAGTCTGACGACGTCGTAGGACGTGTGAAGACATATGAGGCAATTATTAAGGGAGAGAATATTCCTGAACCAGGAGTTCCTGAGTCATTTAAGGTTCTTCTTAAAGAGCTCCAGTCACTTGCTCTGGATGTCCGCGTACTGCGTGATGACAATACAGAGGTTAAGATCATGGAGAGCGTTGATTACGGTGAGACAGACCTGCGTCATATCATCGAAGGAGACAGAAAGTATCGTGATGAGAATGAATCTTTCAGAGATCATGGATTCACAGAGAAGGAGTTTGTCGGAGAAGAACTGGAAGATGTTGAACTGAACGAAGAGCCGGACGACAGTGATCTTGAGAACTTAAGTTTTGATGATGATGATTACCTGGGTGAGGAATAATAAGGAGGAGCCGTTTTTATGCCAAATAACAATGAACAACAATACGAACCGTTAACATTTGATGCGATAAAGATCGGCCTGGCTTCACCTGAAAAGATCATGGAATGGTCAAAAGGTGAGGTTACGAAGCCGGAGACAATCAACTACAGAACACTGAAACCGGAAAAAGACGGACTTTTCTGTGAGAGAATCTTCGGACCAAGTAAAGACTGGGAGTGCCACTGTGGAAAGTACAAAAAGATCCGTTATAAAGGAGTCGTGTGCGACCGCTGTGGTGTTGAGGTAACAAAGGCAAGTGTCCGCCGTGAGCGTATGGGTCATATCGCTCTGGCGGCACCGGTATCGCATATCTGGTATTTCAAGGGCATCCCGAGCCGTATGGGTCTGATCCTTGATATCTCTCCGAGAACTCTGGAGAGAGTCCTGTATTTCGCTTCTTATATCGTACTTGACAAAGGCGAGACAAATCTTGCCTACAAGCAGGTGCTTTCTGAAGCAGAATA
>OLOH01001463.1_pt1 | contig 13409 bp, 8 predicted proteins | sample 1673221 | NCBI WGS metagenome assembly OLOH01 (sample SAMEA3136767, study PRJEB25190) | human gut metagenome
GCCTCACCAAGGCGAAAAACGACAAGAACCGCGACGTGCGATGGGGTATTGACGATCCTGCCACTGATGTTTAACTGCTGTATGTATTATGGAATTCATAATCTGATTCCGGATATAAATGCATATAATATCAGTCTTATCCCAAATCCCGCACAACAAGGCATGAAGCTTACCTGGCATTCTCTGTTCTTATCAATGTCAGGAACGTTTCTGATCCTTATAGTGCTGTTTGCTGCAAGTAACTATAAAAAAGATGTATTAAGAACTGGAGCAATGGAATGAAAATAGAAATTACAAATTTAAAAAAGGTGATCAAAGGAGCTACTGTGCTGGATGATATTAATTATACATTCACCGGTGGCAGGATCTACGGTTTATGCGGAAAGAATGGATGTGGCAAGACCATGCTGATGCGTTTAATGGCAGGCCTGATCTATCCAAGTTTCGGAACTATACGGATCAAGGATAAAGTGCTTGGTAAAGATATTTCATTTCCGGAAAGTGTTGGTATGTTGATTGAGAATCCATCATTTCTAAATGAATATACAGGAAAACAGAATCTGGAAATGCTGGGTAGTCTTCAGAAGAACGTAGATAAGGAAGAGGTACGCCGGGTGCTGGAACAGGTGGGCCTGGATCCGGATGATAAGAGAAAATTTTACAAGTATTCACTTGGTATGCGGCAGCGTCTTGGAATCGCGGCAGCGATCATGGGAAGTCCGGAACTGATCCTGTTAGATGAACCGATCAATGCGATCGATGCAGATGGAGTGCAGGAGATCCGTGCAATTATTCGTGGGCTTTCGGCTGAAAACCGTATCATTATCGTTGCCTGTCATGATAAATCTGAAATGGATTATCTGGCGGATGAGAAAATCTATATGTCAGAGGGAAGGATTATAAAGGAGACGGAGAATGATCGTTAAGTTTTTTCAACATGATATCCGGCAGGGGCTGGTAAAATATATTGGACGATATATTCTGGCTGTGCTGATTAGTGCGATTGCCTGTGGTATGGTCGATCAGGCCGGCGAGTACTTCCGGCAGTGGTATGGACAGAACCTGTCAATATGGGAATATGGGTTGAATCTATTTCAGGGACAAAGACCTTTTTCGTTTACAGGAGATAGTTCATTTGGAGTTCCAATGACGTGGTTTATGCTGTATCTGTGTCTGCTGTTCTGTGTTGGAGATTATATCCGGCAGGATATGCATGGATTTGGTATGTATATGATGGTTAAGAGCAGGAAGCGTTCAATCTGGTGGTGCTCGAAATGTGCCTGGTGTATTTGTGTGAATCTGCTGTATTTTGCATGTGCATGGATTGGAACACTTGCGTATGCATGGGCGCGGTACGGAGAGATATCGTTCAGGGATCATTTGACTTTGACCAACATGATATACGGAACCAATTTTATAGGGCTAGGGGCATCAGATATGCTTGTGAATCTGCTTGTTTTGCCATTAATGGTAGGAATCATACAGTCTCTTCTTCAGATGATACTTACAGTACAGTACAGCAGTTCGGCAGGTATGGTTGTTGTATTTATGATGTTGGTCGTAAGCAGTTATTATGGCAGTCGTTATCTTCCGCATGGATATGCTATGATCGCCCGTTTTTTTAGTAGTGATGGAGCGGATGCGCTGTCTGTCCGGTTTGGATTATTATATCTGACCATTTGGATCATTGCTTTGTGGGTGATCGGCTATATCATTGTCCGGAAAAAAGATGTATTTGGCAGGGAATAAAGAAAGCGGGTTACTACCGCTTCCGATACTCTCCGGGTGTGACACCATATTTCTTCTTGAAGGTTCGGTTGAAGTAGGACAGGTTAAAGAAACCGCAGCTTTCTGCGATGGACAGGATGCTGTCATCGGTTGTGACAAGAAGTCTGGCTGCGATATTTAACCGGAAATCACACAGATAGGTGGTAAAGGATACACCCATCGTATTCTTAAAAAAACGCATAAAATGGGATTCAGAGAATCCACAGTAAGAAGCAATGTCCGCAATGGATATTGCTTCTTTGTAGTTTCGGTCGATATAAGACAAGATCGCTTTGGTACGATCCAGATTCTTTGCATGATTCTTTCGGTCTGAGGTTTCTGCCTTTTGCTCTGCATGTGTATACAGGGTATAGAAGAATTTAAAATAGCAGCTTTTCAGAGCAAGCCGGTATCCTTTTGGAGTAGATGAGCAGAGCACATCCACCCGGTTCAGGCAGGAGGACAGGGCTTCATATAAAGGATCGTCGCGATCATAGATGCTTTTGATATTTAGTTCATCAGAGAGCAGAGGCAGAAAAAACTCACTGTCCAGAGTATCGTGGTTTCTGGATCGGAACAGGTCAACTGAAAAGATGATATTCTCATATTCCATTGAATAGGAGGCATACTGGGAGATGCCGTGGATCCTGCCCGGCAGGATCAGAATGATATCCCCTTCCTCTACATAGTGCGTCGTGAAATCCAGCGTTACATTTCCTTTCCCTTTCTTAATATAAATGATCTCCATATATGGATGCCAGTGGAGCGGAACTGCATTGAAGTCGAGCGGGATCGAGCACAGATAGGTGTTGTAAGGAAAAAGCGGATCGGCGTGCGCCTTGGTTTCCATATAGTTTTCGTATTTTAAACTGTTCATATATGTACCTGCCTTATTATAATATCATTCAGCTACTATATCTTATCAAAACAGTGGCATTTGAGACCGCCGGTCCTTAGATGGCGCATAAGCGGCATCTTAGTACCGTTGCAGGTCGAAACGAGCGGAAGCGTCCACCTGTTTGATAAGGATATAGTAGCTGAATGTTTTTTAGATGATAGAATAGTATCATAAAATGCTCTTATTATGCAAGAAAGAACAGAAAAAAGATACTAGAATACAAACCAGAACAGACATTCCGTATATAAGACCTTTACCTTACCTTTACCTTTATTAAATGCAGGCGAATGGATAGCTGTTCAATAGAAAATTTAATAAAGAGGTATCAGACATGAAGAAAGCGTTAGAGCGTGGCGCAGGAATCCTCCTGCCGATCAGCAGCCTTCCATCCCCTTATGGAATCGGATCTCTGGGGAAAGAGGCATATGAATTTGTTGACAGGTTGAAGGAGGCAGGCCAGCGTTACTGGCAGGTGCTTCCGATCGGACCAACCAGCTTTGGTGACAGTCCGTATCAGTCATTTTCAGCATTTGCGGGCAATCCTTATTTTATCGATTTCGACATTCTGATTCATGAAGGTTTACTGACACAGGAGGAGGTAGATGCATATAGCTGGTACGATCAGCTGGATGACATCGATTACGCCCGCCTGTACAGACAAAGGTTTGAGGTATTGAGAAAAGCATATGGCAGATCGAAGCATGAGACATCAAAGCAGTATGCAGAATTTCTCACGGAAAATGAAAACTGGCTTCCGGATTACGCCCTTTATATGGCGGTCAAGGCAGACCATGAGAACAAAGAATGGTTAAGCTGGGAAGAACCGGTTTTAAAGAGAGAAGAAACAGCACTTCGTAAGTGTAGGGAACAGTTACACGATGAGATCGGATTCTATATGTTCCTTCAGTTCAAATTCGATGAGCAGTGGAAGACACTCAAATCTTACGCCAACCGTCATGGTATCAGTTTGATCGGCGACATTCCAATCTATGTAGCACTGGACAGTGCAGATGTATGGGCAAATACAGAACAATTTCAGTTAGATCATGATCTACAGCCTGTGTGTGTAGCCGGTTGTCCACCGGATGCATTCTCCGATTACGGTCAGAAATGGGGCAATCCTTTGTATGACTGGGATCGTATGGAGCAGGATGGGTTCTCGTGGTGGAAGAACCGGATCCGTAAATCAGCCAGTCTCTATGATGTGATCCGTATCGATCATTTCATCGGGGTTGTGCGGTATTACAACATTCCGGCAGACGGAGAACCAAAGAACGGATTCTATCTGGAGGGCCCGGGAAAGAAGCTGGTAGATGCGATCGACAGTGCCAGAGGAAATGCAAAGGTGATCGCAGAAGATCTGGGAGTCATTGTGCCGGAGGTACAGAAGCTGGTGAAGGAATCCGGCTATCCGGGAATGAAGATCTTACAGTTTGGATTTGACGGAAATGCGGAGAATGAACATGCACCGCATAATCACGAAAAGAATTACGTTGTCTATATCGGAACACACGATAATGACACATTAAAAGGATATATCGAGAATGCATCAAAGGACAATCTTACATTTATGATGAAATATCTGGGAGCGGCAGATGAGCAGGAGATCCCGGAGAAGATGATGCAGGTATTATATATGAGCCCTGCCGATACCGTTATCGTTCAGATGCAGGATCTGCTTGGAAAGGATAACGAAGCACGGATGAATCTTCCGTCTACGATCGGTACAAACTGGCGCTGGCGGATGAAGAAGGGTGAATTTACAGACGAGATCAGAGACAGATTAAGGGAATTAGCAAGAGTATATGGAAGAAATGCTGTGAAGCAATATTTTTGTAAGGAGGATATGATGTTAACAGAGATTTGTAAGAAAAAATATAATAAGACGATCAAGGAATGCAGCAATGAGGAGATCTATTTTGCGCTGCTTGATATGACAAAAGAATTAGCAGAGGACAAGGTTACAGAGGATGGCAAGAAAAAGGTTTACTATATATCAGCAGAGTTCCTGATCGGTAAGCTGTTATCCAACAATCTGATCAATCTTGGAATCTTCGATGAAGTAAAACAGGTGCTGGCAGAAAACGGTAAGAGCATCTATGACATCGAAGAAGTAGAGCCGGAACCATCTCTTGGAAATGGCGGACTCGGACGATTGGCAGCCTGCTTCCTTGATTCGATGGCGACACTCGGACTTCCGGGAGATGGTATCGGATTAAATTACCATATGGGTCTGTTCAAGCAGGTATTTGAGAATAACTATCAGAAGGAGACTGCGAATCCATGGATCGAGGCAGACAGTTGGCTGACAAAGACCGATGTAAGCAACACGATCCGGTTCGGAAACTGTACCGTTCAGTCCAGAATGTATGACATCGATGTGACAGGTTATGAGAACCGCACAAATAAACTGCATTTATTTGATATCGAGAGCGTGGATGAGAGTATCATGGAGCCGGATGGCATTAGCTTTGATAAGACAGATATCAAGAAGAACCTGACACTCTGTCTTTATCCGGATGACAGTGACGAAGCCGGTAACTTACTTCGTATCTATCAGCAGTATTTCATGGTTGCAAATGGTGCACAGCTGATCCTTGCAGAGGCAAAGGAGAAAGGTTCGAATCTCCATGACCTTGCAGATTACGCTGCCGTTCAGATCAATGACACACATCCATCTATGGTGATCCCTGAGTTGATCCGTTTGTTGATGGAAGAAGGTATCTCCTTTGATGAGGCAACGGAGATCGTAACCGATGTATGTGCTTATACGAATCATACGATCCTTGCAGAAGCATTGGAGAAATGGCCGGTCGCTTATCTGGAGAAGGTCGTTCCACAGCTTATGCCTGTGATCCGTATGCTGGATAAAAAGGTCAGAAACCGTTATAAGGATGAGCGTGTTTATATCATAGATGGAGATTCCCGTGTGCATATGGCACATATCGATATGCATTACAGCCACAGTGTAAATGGTGTTGCTTATCTGCATACCGAGATCCTGAAGAATTCAGAGCTGCATCCATTTTATGAGATCTATCCTGAGAAATTCAACAATAAGACAAACGGTATCACATTCAGAAGATGGTTATTACACTGCAATGAAAAGCTGGCAGCCTACATCACAGAGCTGATCGGACCGGACTACAAGAAGGATGCCGATAAGTTACAGGAGCTGGCTTCTTACTATAAGGATAAGAACGTATTAGAAGAGATCCTTGCGATCAAGCAGAGCAATAAGGCAGTCTTAAAGGACTACCTGAAAGAGACACAGGGAATCGACATCAACGAGAATTCAATCTTTGATATCCAGGTCAAGAGACTGCATGAATACAAGCGTCAGCAGATGAACGCCCTCTGGGTGATCTACAAATATTTTGAGATCAAGAAGGGAAACCTGCCGGAGACTCCGATCACAGTTATATTTGGAGCAAAGGCTGCACCTGCTTATACGATCGCAAAGGACATCATTCATCTGATCCTCTGCCTGCAGGAGCTGATCGACACGCGGGAGGCCATTGAAGTCAAGTACAGACTATCCCCGGCGGACGCGGACGGCTTTGACACCATCCGTCAGAAGCTGGAGGCCGAGGTGGCGCGGGCGCAGGCGCGCGGTAAGCAGGATGCCGATGTGACGGTATATGAGAACGCCGTCGTTGCCGCTGCACAGGGGCTGGCCGCCATGAACGCGGAGATCGACGCGCAGTACGACAAGGAGTACGCGCTCATCCAGCTTATGGAGGACAGCACTGAGCGGCAGAACGCCATGGAGGCGCTCAACGCGAAGTACAACGAGGACCGCCGAAATGCCGCGCTGGAATACGCCGCGCTGCTCAGCGACGTGGTCCCCAAGGTCTGGGCGCAGGCCGATATTCAGCAGGCGGCCTCGGACGTGGACACCCTGACGCGGAAGCTGCGGGAGTACAGCGCGGCAGGAGAAGCCGAAAAGCCCGCCCTGCTGGAGGACCTCAACGCCATCGCCGCGGCCATGGACGAGGGCGCGATGACCGAATACCTCGCCATGCTCACGCAGATTCAGTCCCTTTTGGACAGCGGCCTGTCGGAGAGCGAGATTCAGGCCATGTTCCCGGAGATCGACTTCACAACGGCGCTGGAGCAGATTGCCGCCATTCAGACGTTCCTGAACAATCGCGAGCTGGAGCTGCCGGGGCTCACGGAGATGTTCGGCGACGCGCTGCCCGAAGAAGTGCTGACCATCGCCACGGATCTTGACATGACCGGCGCGCAGGAGCGGTGGGATACCTTCGCCGCGGACCCCGGCGCGATCACGACGGACGCGATCATCTCAGAGCTGCGCGAGGACGAAAACACGCGGCGCGTCCAGCCGCAGGTGGAGGCGTTCATCGCCAAATACACGGAAGTGCCGGAGGGCGCGGACAAGGCGGAGCTGACGCCGGAAGGCATCGTGGCGCTGGTCAATGCCTATGCCGAGGCGACGACCGGCGCGGACGTGTCCGGCCTGACGCCCGAGAACGTGACCGCCATGGTGAGCGCGTATCAGGAGCTGGCTGCGGGAACCGATATCTCCGCCCTGAAACCCGACGAGATCACCGCTTACATCTCGACCTATCTTGAGCAAAGCGGCGTGGAGACCAGCGGTCTGACCCCGGACGGTCTGACCGCTTTTGTTCTGGCCTATCAGGAGGTCACGGGCGGCGCGCTGACCACGGCGCTTACGCCCGGCGACATTACGGCCATGGTCGCCCGATACATGGAAGCGGAGAACATCGACCTGTCGGCTCTGTCCCCGGATCAGGTGGAGGCCGTCGTCAGCGCGTTTGCGGAAGCTACGGGCTGCGACAAATCCCGGCTGCTTCAGGACTTCACGGCCTACATCGCAAGATACGATGACACCAACGCCCAAAAGCCCACGCTCAGCGTCAGCGTGGGCATCTACGGCTATGACCTGATCGCTTACCGGAAGTTCGTCGAGGAAAACCCGGTGGAGGTACAGGGCATTGTGAAGCTGGGCGAGGTCTTTCAAAACCCCGCCGACGCGCTGCTCGACCCGCAAACGAAGTTCTGGCAGGATGGGCAGGAGATTCCCGTGCAGGCCGTGCCCACCGAGATGCTCACCGCCGACAAGGTGGCGGTGCTCGACGAGGACGGCACGCTGCATGTGCTCATCGCCCCGGATGTGACCGGCGCGCAGGAGGCCATCGCCAATCTTCGCTCGGAGGTGGCCGAGGTGGATCAGCTCGGCGTGAGCGCGCTGGGCAAGGCCGCGGGGCTTTTGCCCGAGACGAGCCTCGATCTGATCGAGTCCGCGCTCTCCCGCCTGCAATCGTATCAGGAGACGCTGGATTACAACGCCTGGGATAAATTCTGGGCCAGCGTGTTCGGCGCGTCCACCAACAAGGGCACGCTGGATACCAGCATGAAGATCGACTTCCCTGCCGAGCGCGTAGCGGAGCTGTCCACCTATGTGGCGGAGATCGTCGCGGCCATTCAGCAGGGTCAGGCGGTGAAGCAGGAGGATCTGGACAACCTGCAGATGATCCTGACGTTCCTGCAGGAGCTGGATACCAGCGAAGTCGGCACGCACATCCTGGAAGGCGTGGGCGAAGGCATGACGGCGGCGGGCTGGGACAGCGACGCGGAGACGGTCGCGGCCAACCTGGAAGCCGCGCTGAATCTGGCGCTGGGCATCCAATCCCCGTCCGAGCGCGTCAAGCCCGTGGGACAGAACGTCTCCGCGGGCGTGGGCGCGGGCATGACGGAATACGACTTTGCCACGGATGCGGCGACGCTCGCGGCCTCGTTGGACGCGGCGGTCGGCCTGGCCCTGCCGCAAAACGCGCTGACGGCCTACGGCACGGCGGCCATGACCGGGCTGGCGCTGGCCATGACCGGCTATGGCATGAGCGCCACGGGCGCATCGGTCGGCGCAAATGTGCGCAGTGCGGTGAATGCCAGCCTGAACGGCTCGACGCTGCGCTCCGCGGGCGTGAACGCCATGAGCGGGCTCATCGCCGGTATCAATGCGGGCCGCAGCGGCGTGATTTCCGCCATGCGCTCCGCCGCCCGCGCCGCCGTCAACGCGGCCAAAAGCGAATTGAAGATCAAGTCCCCCTCACAGGTGTTCGAGGACGAGGTGGGCGTGATGACCATGCGCGGCTGGGGCCGGGGCGTGCTCAAGGAGAGCAAAGCGCAGGCGAAGATCATCCGAAACGCCGCGCGTTACCTGACCGGAGAGGCGCAGGCCGGGAGCATCCAGACCACCAGCAACGACAACCGGCGCACCTACAATAGCAGCGTCAGCTCCACCCTTCAGGTGCAGCAGCTCGTGGTGCGTAACGAACAGGACATCCACGCGCTGGCGGAGGAGATCGCCGAGCTCACGCGCAGGCAGCAGCGGGGGAAGGGGATGAGGATGGCATGAACGACTGGTTTGAATGGAACGGAAAACGCTGCACGGAATACGGCATCCACGTTTCCGAGCAGCCGCCCCTGACCTTGCCCGCGGAGCGCGTCACGTTTACCGACGTGCCGGGGCGCTCCGGCAGCCTGACCACGACCGAGGGCGAATATGTGTATGAGGATATGGTGCTGACCGCCCAATGCTTCATTGAAAGCGGCGCGCGGGTCCCCGAGATCGCCGCGTGGCTGCGCGGAAACGGCACCGTCATCTTTGCCAACCGACCGGAGGGATATTACGAGGCGCGCATCATCAACCAGATTCCCTTTGAGAAGATCCTCCGCGGCAATCCGCATTTGGCCTTTGCGGTCAACTTCCGATGCAAGCCCTTCTGGTACCTGAGAGATGTCGCGCCCATTCCCCTGACGCAGAGCGGTTCGTTTGTCGAAAATCCCGGTAGTGTTTTCGCCGAGCCGGTCATCACCGTCTACGGCACGGGCGCGATCACCCTCATGGTGGGCATGTCCATCACGGAGCTGGAGGGAATATCGGAAAACATCACGCTCAACACGCCGCTGATGGAGGCGTACAGTGAAGCAACCTCCATGAACAGCGCCATGAGCGGTGACTTTCCTGTGCTGCTTCCGGGGCGGAACGCCGTGAGCTGGACGGGTAGCGTGAGCAGCGTGGTCATTGAGCCTCATTGGCGGCATCTGTAAGGACTATCGTATTGCAATTCGCAATACAAGACGGTATAATGCTCTTGAGAGGTGGTACCGATATGGCCAGCAAGAGCGCAAACGTTATGGTGAGAGTGGAACCGGAAATCAAAGTGCAGGCAGAAGCGGTGTTGGATAAACTGGGTCTGCCGGTATCTGTGGTTATTAACTCTCTGTATCGGCAAATCATCATGCAACATGGGCTTCCATTTGCGTTGACCATTCCTGGGAATCTTTCGGTTCGGAATCAGACAATGGCTGCGCAGTTTGATGCTGTGATGGAAAAAGAGTTGCCTGAGGCGTAAACCGGAAAAGAGATGGATTTGGACGAAGCCTTGAGCAGAGCATGACAAGAGCGTGGGATGGACTGCTGGGTAAAGCTGATGCAGAACGCCATGAAACAAAAGCAGGGGAATTGTTGAATATATTTAGGGAATGTTGCGGATTCCAGGAAGAACATAGAAAATTAACTGCACAGGCGTTGTCTCAGGCAATTTACAATGATATAATATAGCACAATGCTTGCAGAATGTTTTTTGAGGCAGTGATTTGGAGAGGAGGATGCTGACCATGCTTGCTCCGAGCAAACTGTTTTTTGAAAGAACGCAGAAAAACAGCATTTATAACATTCAGCCGATCAGCAATATTCTCTCCGTAGTTTCCCACGGGATTCTTTCTTATAATCGGGCTGCAAAAATGGCGCACAAATCAATTGCCATGTCCGATGTACAGAGCCGGCGCGATAACGTTGTTATTCCGAATGGCGGCCATCTTCATTCTTATGCGAATGCCTATTTTAATCCGCGCAATCCAATGATGTATAAGCGCAAGGATATGGCAGAAATTTTGTGTGTACTGGCTATTTCGGCATTGGTCCTTGATTGCGAGGGAACGATCATTTCGGACGGAAATGCTGCCAGTGCATATAGCCGCTTCTATTCTCCGAAAGAGGGAATCCAAAAGCTGGATTTTTGTGAAATCTATGGTCAATGGTGGCTGGACGAAGATTCGTATGAACAAATGAAGCGAAAACGTATTAAGTGCGCGGAAATACTGGTGCCGGATGTAATTGCGTATGAGTATATCATCGGCGCTATTGTTGTGAATGAACAGGCGAGACAGGAATTGATTCTGCAGGGGTTCGAGAAAAAGATTGTTATCGAACCAAAGACATTTTTTCGAAAGGAGGGGTAAAGGTGAAAATATTGCTGGGGAATATTTTTGACAGCAAGTGCAGCACACTGGTAAATACGGTCAACTGTGTAGGCGTTATGGGTAAGGGAATTGCTTTGGATTTTAAGAAGAAGTATCCCGGTATGTTTGACGAGTATCAGACGCTTTGCGAAGAAGGGCGCGTAAAACCGGGGCAGCCCTATCTTTATCGCGACCTGGCCGGCAATTCCATTATCAATTTTCCCACGAAGGACAACTGGCGTTCTCCCTCTAAGTTCTCGTATATAACCAAAGGCTTGAAATGGTTTCAGCAGTCATATCAGGAACTGGGGATAACATCTGTTGCCTTCCCTCCTTTGGGGTGCGGAAACGGAGGTCTAAAATGGGACGATGTTGGTCCCGAAATGTATCGCGCACTAAAAGATTTGCCTATAGAAATTGAGATTTATGCACCCTATGGGACGCCAAAGGAAAAATTGACTTTTCAGTATCTAGAACAGGCAGGGACAGCCAGCGAGACACTTGAGGGGGTGAAGCGCGCTTCCTTTAATGATAAATGGCTGTTGATCCTTGAAGTGGTACGTCAGGTAAATGCACAACGCTATTCGCTGCACGTTGGCAGGGTCATTTTTCAGAAAATTTGCTACGTGCTGACTCGCTCTGGAATTCAGACCGGTTTTACCTTCATCAAGGCAAGCTACGGCCCATACTCAGCGGAGGTTAAGGAAAGCATCACGACTTTGTCCAATGCCAATTTGATGGTCGAGAGTCAGCATGTCGGACAGAACATGGTGGAAACGCGAGTAACGCCCAATTTCACATTTGATCCTTCTCTATATACCAGCGATGAACTTCAATGCCTGAATAAAACCGTGGATCTGTTTTGCAGAATCAAAAATACAGATCAGGCTGAAATGATGGCAACCATCATGTTCTCCTACGACAGGCTCAAGCTTCGGAATGCAGAAGTGACGGAGGAAGATGTGCTCCGTGACGTACTGGATTGGAAAAAACGCTGGGTTGGTGTAAAAGAAGATGAAATCAGGCATACGATTCGTGACCTGTCCATTCTCGGATGGCTTCAGCCGAAAATCAGCTTTCCTGTTGAGGAGGAATACTGAGGAACCTGGTCGTTGCATAATAGAGGAAAAGTATGACTGCTTTCTCTCTGCTGAATAGAGGTATCACAAGCAAAATTGGACAAAGCGCCTGTTGCGAAAGCAGGCGCTTTTCCTGTGCCCCGAAGGGAGGTAATCCCCATGATCTGCGTATACCCCGCCGCCTGCACGGACTTCTCCGGCAATGGGCTGGGCGTGGTGCAGCCGCAGTCCTGTACGGTCACCGAAACCCTCAACGGCGAATGGGAACTGACCCTCGTCCATCCCATCGACGAATACGGGAAATGGACGCGGCTGAGCGAGGGCAACATCCTGCGCGCGCCGGTGCCCGCGGCCGTGACGCCCTGCATCCGGATTTCCGTACCGGGCGAGGATACCCGCCGCGATGTGTATCAGGTGGACACGGATACGCCCGAAGCCTCCGTGCGGGGCGGTACGCTGCGCCTACGCACAGGCCCTGGCGAAGGATATTCCGTGCTCAAACAGTACGCCAACGGAACCGAGGTACAGGTGCTTTCCAAAACCAACGCACAGTGGTATGAGGTGGTGCTCCCGGATGGAAAGCGCGGGTACATGTCAACGACGTTTTTGCGCTATGTCCGGACGGAGGGGTCCGTATCCGAAGCAGTCAACGCCGTGGTGGATGCCCGCCAGCTGCGCGACCAGCCCTTCCGCATCTACCGCGTGGCGCCGGAGCTTGATAAGGTCACCGTGTATGCCCGCCACATCTTCTACGACCTGCTGGACAACATGATCAAGTCCCTGAAGCCCTCATCATCCGCGGTGGGGGCTTCCGTCGTACAGAGCCTTTCGGATGCCTGTCTTACCAGCCACGACTTCACTTTCTACTCCGACCTGACCTCCACGGCGGAGGAAGTGGAATGGGAGAATGTCAACCCGGTGGAAGCGTTGCTGGGCGAAGGCGGACTGGTGGAAAAGTACGGCGCGGAGCTGGCGCGTGACTGGTTCGACGTGTTTCTAGTCAGGCGCGTGGGCGTGGACAGCGACGTGCAGATCCGGGAGCGCAAGAACCTGACCGGCATCTCCTACGACGTGGACGAGACCGACGTGGTCACCCGCATCATGCCCACCGGTGAGGACGCGGATGGCAATATCCTCTACCTGCCCGAGCTGTACATCGACAGCCCGAACATCGGCGCGTACACGCATCCGAAGTGGATCCACCTTGCGGCGTCGGAAGCGAAAGAGGTGGCGGAAGGCGAGAACTACAAGTCCCTGACCGCCTGCTATGAGGACATGCGCGCGGCGGCGCAGGCGGAGTTTGACAAGGGCTGCGACTTGCCCACGGTGACGCTCAAGGTGGACTTCGTCAACTGCGCCGATACCGAGGAATA
>OLOH01001464.1_pt1 | contig 13399 bp, 7 predicted proteins | sample 1673221 | NCBI WGS metagenome assembly OLOH01 (sample SAMEA3136767, study PRJEB25190) | human gut metagenome
CTGCAACAAAATTATGCTCGAAAATCCACACATATTTCTTGTGAAGACAGGTTCTCAGTTTTTTCAAAGATGGCGCACAGATATTTGTGGTATCAGACTATACCCGAAAAATGGCAGCGTTTTGTTATAATACAGCAAGACGGCTTTTTCTGATGTGGTTTCATAAGCAAACGGAAATGAATGCTACGGACGGTTCTTTGCTGTTCAGTTTTTCAGATCGGTATCATCCGGTGCAAGCCCGGCAAGAATTGCTTCGTAATGTGCCATCTTATCATTCATATATTTTGCCGTTTCTTTTGCTTCTTCCACGCGTTTATGGGCTGCTGCGCGCTGTTTTAGAATGATCGCGCATCTGGCTTGCAGGTTTTCTTGTGATTCTTCCAGCAGACACAGGCGACTGTATTCCTTGATGTCTTCAATGCTTGTATCGTATCCCTCTTCTGTGTTTATACAAATATTTTTATTTTATCATAGCAAAAGAATTATTATCTACCTCGATTCTGTAAATAACAAGTGATAAAAAGTGAATTCCAAAAATCAAACGAACCTGCGGACGAGAGGATGACTTTTCTGTTCGTTTTAGAGAAATATTTATATTTATAGTCCCTTTCTGTCTGTTGTGTTCAGCCTCTTGATAATGACAGCATATACCCAAATAGCAGAATCGATATGGACAAATAATTGGAATTATGGTATAATAGAAATTACCAAAATCATGATAAAAGGGTGATGTTATGTATTGTAAAAGATGCGGTCGGGAACTCAAAGACAAAGCTAAATTTTGTCCCAGATGCGGTACAGCAATTTTAAGGCCGAGAAAAAAGAAGAAGACAGGTAAAATTGTTGCACTGACATTATCAGGTTTGATTTTGCTTGGCGCTTGTAGTGGGGTGTTTGTGTATCGGGATACGTTGATGGCGTGGCTCGAAGGAGACAGAGTCTATACAGAAGCGGATGAAATAATACAGGATGCAATTGTGTGTGAATCATTTCAACAGGCAGATTTTGAAGGACGAAAAGAAATTGCAGAAAAGACATTGAAACAAATGGAAGCAGATAAAAAAATACAATCTAAGTCAGTGTCTTACAGCGATGATGGATATTATTATTTTCACTTTAAAAATGGTGCAGACGGAATAATTTCACTGCTAGATCAAAACAAAACATTGGATGGTGCCTCACCTTTTTATAGTGAAGACAACCAATCAAAAACATATAAAGTAGGTGATATTGATCGTATTCCTGATTTTTCTGAAAAGAATATAAAACAACCGTACGAGGAAAATGATAAAACAGCATTAATTATTGATCAGCTTGAATATGAATTTAATAGCAAAAACTTTGAAGAAGATTCCAAGGAATGGAGCAAATGTCATCTTAAGACTACATATAAATCTGATGTAACTGCTGGGAAAATGAAAACACTTTTACATGGATATGATTTCATTGATATTCGATGCCATGGTCAAATGGATACGAGTATCAACAAAAATTTTGCAACACCGGCAATTGTGTTGAATGAAAAATTTGAAAATCCGGCAAAAAAAGGATATTTGTTGGATTTGAAAGAAGGACGTATAGCAGCATTATATAGTTGGGATGCAGGGCAATATATTTTAAATCCAAAGTTTTTTACTTACTACTATCAATTCAAAAAACTGGATAATCCGATTGTGTGGATTGGATGCTGCAATGGGCTTAAAAATGACAAACTTGTAAAGGCGTTTTCAAAAATTGGTGCGAGTGCAGTGATTGGTGCCACCGAAAGCGTAAACACATTATACGGTACTGAAATGTGTGATGAATTTGTATATCAATTAATGTTAGGAAAGGATACTGTTATTGCATTAAATAAAGCCAAGGAAGTGTGGGGAGAAAATGATGGAGGAAGTTCGCCGGCAGAATTTAAAATATACAATGATGGAAGTGCAGAAATTATAACATTGTTTACATTAACTGATTCTGCAAAAAAACTTATTTCAGGTGACGTGTCTGAAGGAGCAATATCGGGAAAAGTGGTAGATGTTGATGGAAATACAGTGGTTGGTGCAACAGTAATTATAGAGTCATCATCTGATGACACGTCGGTGGAAACAAATCAACAAGGAGAATTTCAAATTAGTTGTTCTCCGGGTGATTATACTATAAACGTCATAGCTGACGGATACGAAACATATACGTCTCCAGACACCATTGAAGTAAAAAGCGAAGGCGTAACCTATGTGGATTGGATTGAACTAATTCCAGATGAAATAACTAAATTAGTCAATACTGTTATTGAGAACACATCAATATGGCAAACCAATATTGAAAACGAAGACAATTACTATAGCATGTCAAATGGAAAAATTGCAGGAGATGATTGGATTTGGTTTCAAGATATCGATATGGATGGCACGTTAGAATTTCTGACAATGACAAAATACCTAGATGATGGTTCCGGTGTTGATAGACGGTCTTTTAATGTGTATGAATGTGATGGTGGATTTTCAACTTATCGTGAAGTGAATTCCGACCTTGGCAGTTCCGGTGAATTTTCTGTTGCAAATAATCAAATGGAAACCGACACATTCAATTACACTCTTTGGCAAAAATCGGATGGAAATTATGTTTATCTAACAGTTTCTTCAATAGATACTCTTTTAGGAGAATTATCATATTTGAAATTTGATGCTAATTCTTGTGTTAATTTTCCGATAATCAGCATATGTAGTAACGGGGAAGGTTGTAATATTAACTGGACTTCTTTTGAAAGTCCTGAATTTTCAGATACCGTTTCTTATGATAAAGCTATAGAGTATTATAACAGCTATTTTTCAGACATGGTTGGATATCAAACAGTGACGAAAAAAATTAAATTAAGCGATTACATAAGTCAGTCAGATGAGGAGAAAAAAGCGCTTCTTTTAGATTCGGCAAAATCATGGAATTATTCAAAAGACGAAAATGCAGTAAAGCCAATGCAAGATGTAATAAATGAAGCTTCAAAGATGGCCGCAGATAATATGAATTATGATTATAAACAGGCATATCATAATGTAGTTAAAAGTATGTCCTCTGGAAAAAATCTGTTTTTTTATACTCTTTTTGATATGAATCATGACAATATTCCGGAATTGATTATAGTATCTGGAACATGCGAGGCAGATGCAATTTTAACCTTTTACTCCTATATTGATGGTGACGCAGTAGTTGTCGGAGATAATTTTTCCGGATTTCACGCTTCATTTTGTATTGATGTCGATAATGATCAATTCTGTGTGCAATGGGGACAAATGGGCATGGGCGGAATAGAATGGTATTCGTTTGACGGAAAAATAGTTACGCAGACAAAAACGCAAGAAAATATTGATTATGCAACGTCTCAATATTCTAATGATGATTTTAATAACTATGGCAATTTTAAGGACTGTGAATATGATCCACAATTTTAATACGGAGATTTATGCAGCTTTATCATTGCTAAAGAATTGTCATATGTATTGTTCGCTTCTCAAAAGTAATGCTACAATTAAAAAATAGACGTATATTAAATATCAAAAGCGGCTAAGAAACTATCTTAGCCGCTTTTTGTAGTAAGAGCTCCTGGCTAGGCCGGGGCTTCAAAAGCGCTTAAAGCTATGGCTCTCGAAAAAAGATCTCCTTTTGATTATAATAAGATTGCGGCTAGCAACTGCAAAAAGAATCAAAAGGAGGTCATTACAAAGTGAATGACATACATAATTTATCGCATTCGAAGTGGAATTGCAAGTGCTACATCGTATTTGCCCCAAAATATCGTAGAAAAGTGTTTTGCAAAACAAAGAAATTGGAGCTAGGTCAAATCTTGAGACAATTGTGTAATTGGTAAGGAGCAAACTTGTTGGAAGCAGAAGCATTTCCTTGTGAAATAAGAAAGTTTCGTGGGGTGCACGCTCTTTTGTTTACATTTTTCCGGGGATATGGTATAATGAGACTGCAAAGAACAAACCCAATCGAAGAGGAAGTGTCTATGACCTATCGTATTTTTTTAGTGGAAGATGACCACAGCATTGCCAGCGGCTTGCAGCATCAGCTGGAACAATGGGACTTTGAGGTGCAGGTTGTGCAGAATTTCCGGGGTGTTTTAACCGAATGCACCGCCTTCGACCCCCATTTGATCCTGATGGATATTATGCTGCCGTGCTATGACGGATACCATTGGTGCCGGGAAATTCGCCGTGTGTCCGAAGTGCCGATTATTTTTCTTTCTTCCGCGTCAGACAACCTGAATCTGATTATGGCAGTCAATATGGGCGGCGATGACTTTATTGCAAAGCCCTTTGACTGGAATGTGCTGCTGGCCAAAATCCAGGCGTTGCTGCGCCGCACCTACGATTTCGGCGGCCAGGCTGCACTGCTGGAGCATCGTGGCGCGGTATTGAATCCATCCGATGCGGTGCTCACTTATCAGGGAATGCGTATGGAACTGACGAAAAACGAGTACCGGATTCTACAGGCGCTCCTGGAACAAAAAGGAAAGGTTGTCAGCCGGGGGACGCTCATGGAACGGTTGTGGGCAACGGACAGTTTCGTGGACGAAAACACACTGACTGTCAATGTAAACCGCCTGCGGAAAAAGCTGGACAAGGCAGGCCTGCACGATTTTATTCGCACCAAGGTGGGCATGGGCTATCTGATTGAACAGGAGTAAAGGATGAAACTTTTCTGGAGCTATTTTCGGTCGCATATCAGTGGGATGATCGCGTTTTTTTTGTGCTGTGCGATTTTTTTGCTGATTTTTTCGCTGTGTGATCTCCGGATTGAAGCGGTTTTGTACGGCAGCGTGCTTTCCGCAGTGGTTTGCTTGACGCTGTTTGGTGCAGGATTCTTTCGGTATTATCGAAAGTGCATGAGTCTCAGACAGGTGCAAAAGGAAATCCTGATTACCACACAGCATCTCCCGGCACCAAGGGACATGCAGGAGCAGATTTATCAGGAACTGCTGGAAGAACTGTACCGGAATCAGCAGAAGTTATCCCAGAAATGGCAGATGCAGTACAGCGAAATGATGGAGTATTACACGGCGTGGACGCATCAGATGAAAACGCCGATCACTGCCATGCGGCTGCACTTACAGGCGGCGGACACGCCGGAAAATCACATGCTGCTGGAAGATCTACAGCGAATCGAACAGTATGTGGAAATGGTGCTGTGTTATCTTCGGCTGGACTCGGATTCCACGGATTATCTCTTTGTGCAGTGTGATCTGGACAGCATTGTCCGTCAGGCGGTGCGACGCTTTTCTTCCCAGTTCATTCATCGAAAGATTCGCCTGGAATATGCGCCGCTGCATTGTCAGGTGCTGACCGATGAAAAGTGGCTGCTGTTCGTACTGGAACAAGTGCTTTCCAATGCGTTGAAATATACCTCCTCCGGCGGAACCATTTCCATTTTTCTGGAAAATCCAAAGATCCTCTGCATTCGGGATACGGGAATCGGGATTGCGGCGGAGGATCTGCCCCGTATTTTTGAAAAAGGCTTTACCGGCTGCAATGGCAGAACCAATAAAAAGGCGAGCGGCATCGGGCTGTATTTGTGCAGGCGCATTTGCCAGAATTTGAACCATACCATTACAGCGGAGTCGCAGGCGGAGCAGGGCACCACCATTCGCATCGGCATGTTTCGGGAAACACGCGGCATTGAGTGATGTGACAAAAATGTAAGAAAGAAAGCGGGAAATGTAAGCCGAATCGATGGCGAAGCATTTCCCGTTTGTGGTATACTGTAGTAGTCAACAAAACATACATGCAAAGATGAAGGAGGTCATTGCAATGGCAATGCTGGAAGTAGCACATTTGAAAAAGGTTTACACCACTCGTTTCGGCGGCAATCAGGTCGAGGCTCTGCGGGACGTTTCCTTTACGGTAGAGCAGGGAGAGTATACGGCGATCATGGGGGAATCCGGTTCTGGAAAGACCACGCTGCTGAACATTCTGGCGGCACTGGACAAGCCTACCAGCGGCATGGTACAGCTGGATGGAAACGATCTGACACAGATCAAGGAATCCCGTATCGCCGCATTCCGTCGGGATCATCTGGGGTTTGTCTTTCAGGACTTCAACCTGCTGGACACCTTTTCGCTGGAGGACAACATCTATTTGCCGCTGGTGCTGGTGGGAACGCCCTATGCGGAGATGCAGCGGCGGCTGGAACCTATTGCGAAACAGCTGGGCATCACCCAGCTGCTGAAAAAATTCCCCTATGAGGTTTCCGGCGGACAGAAACAGCGTGCCGCTGTGGCTCGTGCCCTGATTACTAATCCGCGTCTGATTCTGGCAGATGAGCCTACCGGTGCACTGGACTCCCGTTCCTCAGATGAACTGCTGGCACTGTTTTCGGCGATCCACCAGTCGGGACAGACCATTGTTATGGTAACCCACTCCACCAAGGCGGCGGCAAGTGCCGGGCGGGTGATGTTCATCAAGGACGGCGAAGTGTTCCACCAGCTGTATCGGGGGAACGACACCAACGAACAGTTCTATCAGCGAATTTCGGACACTCTGACATTGCTGACTACCGGAGGTGAGGCACGATGAACATGCATCTCTATCCCAAATTAGCATGGCACGGCATTATCAAGAACAAGAAAACCTATGTGCCGTTCCTGCTGACCAGTATCGGACTGGTCATGATGTTTTACATCGTGTCCTATCTTACCTACAACAAATCTGTCAAACAGATGCGTGGCGGCGGTGATATGCAGCTGATCTTGTCATGGGGCGTGCCGGTGGTGGCATTTTTTGTTGTCATCTTTCTGTTCTACATGAATTCGTTCCTCATGCGTCGCCGGAAAACGGAGTTCGGACTGTATAATATTCTGGGCATGGGAAAGGGCAATATTGCCCGCGTGCTCCTGTGGCAGAATCTTATGCTGTTTGCCGTTTCCATTGTCGGCGGTCTGGGTATGGGCATTCTGCTGTCCAAGCTGGCGGAACTCTGTGCGGCGAAAATGCTGTCCAATCAGGCTTCTCTGGCATTTGTCATTGAACCTTCTGCGGTGCGAAATACCCTGTTTCTGACAGTCCTGTCTTTTGTGCTGATCCTGCTGTATTCGCTGGGACAGATCCGTGTGGCAAAGCCGATAGAACTGCTTCACGGGGAAAAGACCGGCGAAAAGCCGCCGAAGGCACGCTGGATACTGGCACTGCTGGGCATGTTATTGCTGGGTACCGCGTATTATCTGGCGTTGACCACAAAAGATCCCATACAGGCACTGTTGGTGCTGTTTATTGCCATTGTGCTGGTCATTATCGCTTCTTACCTGCTGTTCATCTGCGGCTCTGTGGCACTGTGCAAGCTGCTCCAGAAAAACAAAAAGTACTACTATAAACTGAACCATTTCGTTTCCGTTTCCTCTATGTCCTACCGCATGAAGCGGAACGGTGCCAGTCTGGCTTCCATTTGTATCCTCTCCACCGGCGTGCTGGTGATGATCTCGTCCTCTCTCTGCCTGCGGATCGGCGAAGATGCCAGCCTGCACACCCGCTATCCCAGAGATCTGGAAGTGGGCATTTTCACCAAGGACTACGACCAGAGTGTTGCGGCGTCATCTTACATCGAACAGCAGGTCGATGCTGTATTGCAGACATCGCATCAGACCAGAAAGAATGAACTCGCCTACAACAATCTGAATTTCGCGGCGTTAAGACAGGGCGGCGACATTTCAGTAAAACCGTACACGGAAGTCAGCGGCACTCAGTATGCGGAGAGCATCGACAAACTGGTCATGCTGAATTTCGTGACACTGGACACCTACGAAAAAATCACCGGCACAACGGAAACACTGGGCGAAAATGAAGTGCTGCTGTGTATGTTTCGCGGAACGTTCAGCGGAGATGCCCTGAATATCGATGACCAGTTCCAATTTCATATCAGGAAGCAGGTTCCTGACTTTCTTGAAAGCGGTGACAATGCCATTGCGACCTATCCGACCATGTACCTGGTGGTTCCGGACGGTGAAACCATGAGCCGGCTCTACGAGTACCAGTATTCTGTCTACGGCGAAAAAATGGCGTCCAGCTATCAGACCTGGCTGGGATTTGATCTGGACTGCAACGCGGACACACAGATGGAACTGGAAAAACAACTGGAGCAGCAGTTTGCCGACAACGCACAGACACATCAGGAATATTTTTACGAAGTCAAAAGTCTGGAGATGCAGCGGTACAGCTTTTATTCCCTGTTCGGCGGGCTGCTGTTTCTGGGCATTTTGTTGAGCATGGTATTTCTGTTCGGCACGGTGTTGATCATGTACTACAAGCAGATTTCCGAGGGCTATGAAGATGCGGCACGGTTCGAGATACTGCAAAAGGTGGGCATGACCCGAAAGGAGATCAAAAAGAGCATCAACTCCCAGATCCTGACAGTCTTTGCCGCACCGCTGCTGGCATCCGGCGTACACCTGTGCTTTGCTTTTCCGCTGATCCGGAAGCTGCTGATGATGTTCGGGCTGTCGAATACGCCGCTGCTGGTGGGTGTGACTGTGGGCAGTTATCTGGTGTTTGCAGTGCTGTATGTAGTCATGTACAAGGCAACTTCCCGCAGCTACTACCAGCTGGTAAAATGATGCGGCAGCGAATCTACCGCGGGGCAGTGCTGGCTGTGGGGCTGATGTTGCTGGCAGTCGCAGCCGTGCCGCTGGCGGTATTTCTGGGAATTGCCGGTGCGGTGTGGAAAATCATGAACTGGCTGTTGGAAAGGAATGATACCAAATGAAACTGTGTATTTGGAATTCTGGGGTGGTTTTTGCATACGGGATTGCTTTGGCATGAGATACGATATACTTTTGAAAATCACCCCTCATTCATCTCCCGCCACAATCCATCTTCGATTGCCTGTCTCATTTTCGGGTGCCGAATGACAAAATGAATCACCGGACTTTTATTTTTAGAAATGATAACCCACTCATTGTGCTTGATTTGAATCTGAATGTTTTTGAAAATGCGGGCATGCTGCGGCAGTGCCGTATAGTTCGGATTGCGTTCCGCAACTGCCATAGTCTGATGACAATGTTTCAGATACTCGTCATAGGTACAGAAAATCTCATGCTCGTAAAACGTTTCAGATAAAGAAAGCGTCAGCGGCATCTTTGCATATTCCTCCCGGGAAAGAACAGGAATTCTGTCCTCCACAGAACCAGACCGGAGCATTTGCAAAAAGTTATTTTTCACCTGGTGCAGTTCTTGTAAGAGCAGGTGTTGTTTCTCCGCTGCAACATGATTTCGTTCCAGGATATTCCGAAACAGTTCCTCTGAAATGGTGTACAGCGGAAGTGTTGTGTACAGATTGGAATGTACGCTATTTTTTCCGGCTTCGCCGGCAAGAAAGCGATGGAATTTTTCCTTGGATTCTCCCGTGTAAATCTCCATCAAGGGGAATGCTTTGGATAAAATATGATTGGTTTTGGTGCGGTAATAGGCAACTTCCTGTCTGGCATTGGTCAGATAGTATTTTCCGTCCTTGTGGTATCCGTTGATACATTCTCCCGTAAGCGCTGCTACACCCGAAACATAATTCAAATGATGATAGATGTTGGTGCCTGGATTTTTCAGGTAGTATGGGGAGATCTGTCCGGTCATATAGATGGGAATCCACGCTTCCAGCCCTAAGATCATTTCTTCCAGGGGACGGTCAATATGGTGGATCATGTGCAGATGCAGCCCTTTTTTCAGACAGGCGGCAATGCCGAACATCCACTTTTTGTTAAATTCCATATCCTGTGCCATATCTGCCATGGGCATATCGCTGTTCATAAAAATCGGTTCCTTGGAACGGGAGAGTACCGTTGCCTTGAAAAAGTCCAGCTCGCCCTGCTTCATCTGCTCAATGCCGTAATAATTTTTGGAAGAAGGTAGGTGAAACGGCACAGTAGGGACTTTCAGCTGGTCAAACCGAATCAGTGTCATATATTCGTTCAGGTCGAATTCGTCCAGCTTTTTCAGATAATCCCCGATGCCTTCCGCTGCTTTCTCTTTGGGTTCGCTGCTGCAAAGATACTGGGTCACTGCCGCTGTGAAATCCGCACGAGATAAATGCTCCTTTTCAGCTGAACAGTTTATCTGTTTGCAGATTTGTTCCATTTTCTCGGATTCGCCGTATTTCCGCAGCAGAAAGCTGCTGAAACTCCCAGAAAATTTTGTAATATCTGCCGGCATACGCTGCCCCTTTTTGATTCTGGAAAGATAAGACGGGTCATAGCCCATGCTTTTGGCAAGTTCATTCAGATTGATAGGAATTGCATCCACAAGGGCGGAAAACTGGCCTGAAAATTGCGCATGGTCTGTTTCCACAATGTCGGCTGCCTCTGCCAATTGCGCAAAAACCAAATCGAAATCCAGATCTGTGCATTCGTTCTGCTTTGCAATGCGGACAATCCCGGCAGCAAGTTTTTTCAACGTCTCCGTTTCCGGCACTCGCTGTCCGTTTCGGTATCTGCTGAGAGATGCCTGCGTCAAACCAGAGACATCTGCCAGTTCGCCGGCGGTGCAGTGGAATCGGCGGATGTATGTATTCAATAATTCCGGAAATGTCATGTGCCATCGTCCTTTCCTGTAAGTACTTCCATTATAACACAGAAATGCTTTTTATGAAATACAATTTCACAATTTTCTTTAAATGTTACCGATTTGGCATTGACTTTCCGGTAAAAGCACTTTTCAATTTCCAAAATATGTGCTATACTATAAATGTATTTTAATTGCTTTTGGCTTTTTTCGTACATATGTATAAGGAGGTTGTCTGATGAAACGTACTGCTGCAAAAATTTTATCCGTATTGCTGTCTGCAAATCTCCTGCTTTTCTCTGCTCCTTTTATTCCTGCAAATGCTGCACGGGAAATGTGGCTGGATGGAGAAGTAGATGGTTTCCAATACAGCATACAGCTCAATTATGGATACGTTGTAATTAACAGTGTTGATTCAAGTAAAACTGGCGTTGTAGAAATCCCTGCTGATTTAGCTGACAATTATGCAATAACCATTGGAAGAAGGGCATTTGCAGGCTGCAATATGACGGAACTGGTTCTCCCGGATTCTGTGACTACGATCAACAGCAATGCTTTTGAGGAGTGTAAAAACCTTACTGCTATACATTTTCCTGCAAGTTTTACAGATTTTCACGGAAAAAGTGAGAATAGCGGGGACAATGGCGGTCTGGATTCCTGGATAAAGGGCTGTGATTCTCTGAAAAAATTTACCATCAGTGAAAAGAATCCATACTATCAATCGAAAAATGGTGTCCTATACAGCAAGGATGGAAAGACAGTCGGGCCAGTTCCGCCTGCGGTTTCTTTCGATTCCGTCAATTGGAATGGTGTTTCTGCAATTGGTGATTTTGCTTTTTGCGGTCGGGAATCCCAGAGGGCAGATATTGAAATCTCATCTCAGATCACTTCTATCGGGGATTATGCATTCTGCGGCTATGGCGGTGATTGGTATGACGAAAATTACAACGGCACTGTCAACATCAAACTCCATGAGGGGCTGACTTCCATCGGGGAATACGCATTTTCCAGTATATACCATCTGGAGGAAATTGACCTGCCGGATTCTCTTACCACCCTTGGAAAAGGTGCCTTTGCATCCGACAATCAGCTGAAATCCATGACAATTCCGCCGAAAGTAACCGTGATTCCGGATTCGCTTTTTGAAGAATGCTTAAACATGGAATCCGTTACACTTCCGAATGGGATTACGGAAATTGGAAAGCGGGCATTTTACGGCCCTTTGTATCTGACGAGCATACATCTGCCGTCATCACTCAAGAAAATTGACGATTATGCCTTTTGTTTTTTCCAGCCACGCCAATTTAGCAAACTGACTTCAATTGCAATTCCGGATTCTGTGGAATATATCGGAGAACATGCTTTTGAGAGAAATGGAAATCTCAAATTTGTAACACTTTCAAAAAATATGAAAAAGATAGAAGCGTATGCTTTCTCCGAATGCGGCATAAATTCTCTTGAAATCCCGGCCGGAGTAACAGAAATCGGAGCAGGCGCTTTCAAAGATTGCTTTCTTCAGGATATAAAATTGCCGAATCAGGCAAAGCTTTATGGGCTGTCTGCTTTTTCAGGAAACAATTTATCTTCTGTGGTATTCCCGGAAGGCGTAGAAAGTCTGACAACGCCTGCGATTATGGGAAATGAGAAACTCAATCGGCTCTATCTTCCCAGAAGTCTGAAAGAACTGTCTCCGCTCTCCATTGCAAAAGATGGTTATGAGGAACTTCACACAATGGATTCCCCGTATGAGGTAGATTCTTATTGGTTTTCTGATTTGGTTATGGTAAGCGATATTTATTTTGCCGGCACAGAAGCGGAATGGAACGCATTGATCAAGGACTGGGATTTTGCAAAATACAATACCGATCCGTCAGTTATGGATAACGTGACTGTGCATTTCAATGCAACAGTGGGAACTGACGTGGCAGGCGATGTCAATGCCGACGGCATCTTTTCCATTGCAGACCTTATTATGATGCAGCAGTGGCTGTACTGTCAGGGGAGACTGATTAACTGGAAAGCAGGGGATTTGTATAAGGACAATACTATAAATGGATTGGATCTCTGCCTGATGCGGCAAATGCTTCTGGATGCGCCGTCCGCCCCGCATGCCTCTATTACAGATCTGGTCTGGGATGCTGAAAGCAGAATGGTCACGGCAAATGTTACCTATGAAAATCTGCCGGAGAGAAGCGATGCCTGGATTGGTGTGGTGCCAAGTGATGCACCGCATAATGAAAAGGCAGCGGATTCTGCCGTTATGCAGCATCAATCGCTTTTACAATTTGAAAGCGGATATTTTGCAGGGTTTGAACTTTCAGACACCAGTTTAAGCGGAAACTACGATTTACGCATTTATGCAAATGACGACGGCGGCAAGGAACTTGCCTGTGTGACATTTTATATTGACGGCCCTAAGGCGGAAATTGCAAATGTACAGTGGAATCCAGACACAAGAACCGTTACAGCAGATGTCAACTATGCTAATTTCTCGGACGATAACAGTGCCTGGATCGGTGTTGTTCCAAGTGATACGCCGCATAATGAACAGGATGCGGACCGTGTAGATGTCAATTATATTTCTTTGAGAAATTTTGAAAGCGGTGCATTCCCCGGGATCACGGTTCCCGAAGGCATCAGCGGAAGCTATGATTTGCGCATCTACAGCAGCGATTATGACGGCACAGAACTTGCCTGTGTGAATGTTATGATAACATAAGTAGCATCGCCTTTTGCACAGCAGATATAACGATAGAAAGCAGGGCATTGTTCTGCTTTAGAACTTGTCTTCATAAGAAATGTATGTGGATTTTCGAGCATGATTTTGTTGCAGACAAGGCGAAAATGCGCAGGCGGGCTGTCGCCCGGCAAGTATT
>OLOH01001465.1_pt1 | contig 13397 bp, 12 predicted proteins | sample 1673221 | NCBI WGS metagenome assembly OLOH01 (sample SAMEA3136767, study PRJEB25190) | human gut metagenome
TTGCGGAAATCTTCGCCCACTTCGGGGTGTTTGAGGCCCACTTCCACAGCAGCCTGCAGGATTCCCAGCTTGTTGCCCATATCATACCGGGTGCCGGTGTAGTCCACACCGATCATGCCGTCCCGGCGGGCCAGTGTGCGCATGGCATCGGTGAGCTGGATCTCTCCACCTGCCCCGGGAGGAGTCTTGTCCAAAATGTCAAAGATCTCCGGGGGAAGCACGCAGCGTCCCAAAATGGAATACAGGGAAAGTTCCTGACCGGGTTGGGGCTTTTCAATCATGTCTGTGCAGCGGAAATAGTTGTCCTGAATGTGCTCTACTTTCAGGGAGGAATACTTAGAGATTGCTTCCCTGGAAACTTCCTTCACACCTACCACGCCGTTGCCAAACTGTTCGTACGCCCGAATAAGCTGACCGCAGGCAGGGTCCTCGCCCAAAATAACATCGTCGCCGTAGAGTACGGCAAAGGGCTCGTTTCCTACAAACTCTCTGGCGCAGCCGATGGCGTGTCCCAGACCTTTTGTTTCCTTTTGACGAACGTAAAAAATGTTTGCCAGTTTGGAAATGTTGACGATCTCGTTTAAAATGCCTTCCTTTTTCGGGTCACCGGCAAGGCGGCGTTCCAACTCGGGAGCCCGGTCAAAGTGGTCTTCCAGCAGTCCTTTGCCTCGGTTTGTGATGATGAGAATATCCTCGATCCCGGAAGCGGCGGCTTCCTCCACAATATATTGAATGGCGGGTTTGTCCACAATAGGAAGCATTTCCTTGGGCATTACCTTGGTGGCGGGGAGCACCCGTGTGCCCAGTCCTGCCGCGGGAATGACCGCTTTGCGTACTTTTTTCATAACAGATCTCCTCCTAAAGAACGTTTCCGGCTCATAGTAGCCAGAGGGGAATGTTGAGCACCAGCATATAGCACACAAACAGGCAAATAGCAATGGAGGCGTTCACACCGCCTTTGGCGTCCAAAGTCATGTTGGGGTCCCCGTCGTTGCCGGCTGCTTTTACCTGCTGCACCGTGCGGATGCAGTGGCGCATATACATTTTATTTCCCCGAATCCCCACGACGATCATCACCACAAGCATGGCGAGAGCACATAAGAACGGCAGACACACATAGAAGTACAGCATGGGGTTTTTCATCATGATCTGCGACATGGCGATCTGCTGTTCGTAAGTGGGGTTGAATATTTGAGTGGTGTCGGCGCCGATCTGCTCCATCAGACTGTACACAGTGGGAGCGGCTACCAGGTATAAGGTGCATTGGAAAGCAATATAGAGGGCAAACATAATGGAAGTGATGATAGCTCCCCATTTATATTGCTTGCGGTACAGCAGCCATGCCCCGGAGCAGAGAAAAGCCATAAAGTTGAACTTGTTTTTGCCCGTCTGTTTCATATAGCGGAACACAGGCATGTAGTAACCGGTGTTTTGCTTCACAACTTTTGACGCGTCCCCAAAGGTCACGTTCACATCCAAGACTTCCGCAGGGGAAACACCGCCCATTGGGTCAAACGCAAAGGGAGTGCTGCCAAAACCTGCCTGGGGAGAAGAAAATCCTCCAAACCCCCAGTAACTGTTAGGCTGTTGAGACTGAGTCTGATTGTAGGGATTGGGGTCTTGGCCCTTACCGGCGTTGGAATTGCGGTACTGTTGGGGCTGCCCGGAGAGAGAAGCGCCGCAGCGGTTGCAGAAAAGAGCGCTGTGAGCGTTCAGGGTGCCGCAGACAGGGCATTCCTGATCTTTGATTTCTGCCCGGGGGTCAGGAGCTTTGGGAGGAGCGGGAGGTTCCCAGGCTTTCCCGTCCTTGTGCAGGTCGTCGAAGATGCACTTGCCTTTTTCCTGATAGCAAGCCCGATGGTAGGGGGCCCCGCATTCGGGGCAAACCACGATGTCGTCCCCAGAGCGGAACGGCACCCCGCACACGGGGCACTTGATCCCAGTATAATCCAGCATAAGTGATCCTTTCCTTTTTCAGAGTTTAAGATTATATCTATTTTACACGATTCTTTTCCAAAGCGCAACGAAATCCCCTTGAATTTTCAGTCTGTTAATATTTTTCACAATTTGGCCGCAGTTAAGGGATGAAAAGAAGCGTTTTCGCAAGAGAATGAAGGAAAGGGAAAGATATAGTTTGCTTTTTTTCTTTCAATCCGGTATAATAAGCGGAAGAATATCTTACGACGAAGGAAAGGTCGCTATGCTGCAATTTGAAGAATTGAAACGGGAGTTAGAGGAACAGGAAAAAGCTTTGGAAGAACTGGGTCAAGCGCTGGGTCTGGAAAAGCTGCGGGAAGAAGTGGACATGTTGGAGCACAAGTCTGCGGAACCTGGATTTTGGGACAATATGGAGCAGGCCCAGAAGGTCACCCAGCGGATGGCGGCCTTGAAGGACAAGGACGCGTCCTATCAGAAGCTGCAAAGCCGTGCAGGAGATTGTATGGCTCTGATCGAAATGGGGGACGAGGCGGAGGACCTCTCTTTGGTTGACGAAGCCAAAGCGGAACTGGAGGCCATTGAAAAAGAGATCGCTTCCATGAAGCTGTCCACCCTGCTCACCGGGGAATACGATAAAAACAACGCTATTTTGACCTTCCACGCCGGTTCCGGCGGCACGGAGGCCCAGGACTGGGCGGAAATGCTGTTCCGTATGTACAACCGCTGGGCAGAGCGTCACGGTTACAAGGTGGAAACTCTGGACTATCTGGACGGTGACGAGGCCGGCTTGAAGAGCGCTTCCATCATGGTGGAAGGAGAAAACGCCTACGGATATCTGAAGAGCGAAGCAGGCGTGCATCGTCTGGTGCGGGTATCCCCCTTTGACGCAGCCGGCAGACGGCAGACTTCTTTTGCATCCTTGGAAGTCATGCCTGAAATGGAGCTGGACAACACGGTGGAGATTCCCCCGGAAGACATCAAAATGGAAGTGTACCGGGCCAGCGGCGCAGGTGGCCAGAAGGTCAATAAGACTTCTTCCGCCGTGCGTTTGATCCATATCCCCACTGGGATTGTGGTTTCCTGCCAGGTAGAGCGGAGCCAGTACCAGAACCGTGAAGTGGCTATGAAGATGCTGGTCGCCAAATTGGTGGAAATCAAAGAGCGGGAGAACTTGGAAAAGATTTCCGATATTAAAGGCGAGCAGAAAGAGATCACTTGGGGCAGCCAGATCCGCTCCTATGTGTTCATGCCGTATACCATGGTAAAAGATCACCGTACCGGCTATGAAACCGGTAACGTCAATGCTGTGATGGACGGCGACCTGGATGGTTTTATCAACGCTTACCTCACCGCCCAAAGCCAGGGCACCTTGGGAGAAAATATCGAATAAGTCACTCAATGCTTTTGAGCCTCCGGTTTTGCCGGGGGCTTTTTTCGTTCACCTTTTCCGCCGCTTGACGTACACTGTACTATTAACATGATGGGGAAATGGGGAACACACAATGGATCATATAAATTGGTATAGATGCCCTCCTTGCCGGTGCCCTTGTCCTTCGGGCGTTCCTGGGCCCATGGGACCAGCAGGAGAACAGGGTCCCTCGGGGGAACCGGGTCCCCAAGGCCCACAGGGTCCCCAGGGGGTTATGGGTCCAACCGGTCCCAACGGTGCCACAGGAGCCACCGGTCAGGAAGGACCACAGGGCCCAACCGGTCCCACCGGCGCTACAGGAGCTACCGGTCCGGAAGGCCCTCAGGGCCCGACCGGTCCCACCGGTGCCACAGGAGCCACCGGTCCGGAAGGGCCACTGGGCCCAACCGGCCCCACCGGTGCTACAGGAGCTACCGGCCCGGAAGGTTCTCAAGGTCCAACCGGTCCCACCGGCGCTACGGGAGCTACCGGCCCGGAAGGGCCACAAGGCTCAACCGGTCCCACCGGCCCTACGGGAGCCACCGGTCAGGAAGGTCCCCAAGGTCCCACTGGTCCTACCGGTGCTACGGGAGCTACTGGGGCAACTGGTACATTGTCTCAGGACAGCGCTGCATCTTTTTATAATTATGGTGCTCTGTTTACGGTGGGCCAGAACTTGGATCTGTTTCCCGCGGTGACGGACCCAACGGGGAACATCACCCAGCTGGACAGTCAGCGGGTGGGATTGCAGCCGGGGAATTATCTGACCTCCTACAAAGTTTCCGCGGAATTGACCCAGCCGGGCTATTTACAAGTGACTCCATTTTACAATGGAACGGCCCACTTGGAAAACGGGGTGTATTTCGCCACCACCGCCAACGGTTCTACTGCCGCGGGATCGGGGCATTTTATCATTCCAGCATCTTCCGGAACCACCCTCTCTTTTTCGTATTCGGGGATCAGCAATGCCAGAAACGGGGAGGTCAATTTGACCTTGTTTCGCCTGCGTCAGGACCCCTAAAAGAAACGCCGATGATCCCTTTTGGTGGATTGTCGGCGTTTCTTTGTGAAAGTTGCCTTTAGCAGGTGTTTCCAGTAGGTTTTTCTTGCTTTTAACTTGTAAATAGTGTATAGTAAAGCCAGCAACTCGCATAAGTATTTTGGAAATGAAGTGGAAAAAGGGGAATGCCTATGAATGTGATGGATTTTGTATGGCTGGGAATAGCGATTTTGGCGGCGATCGTGGAAGGAATCGTGCCAAGCCTAGTTTCCGTCTGGTTTGTACCCGGTGGCCTTGCCGCGTTGGTGGTAAGCCTGATGGGTGGGCCGCTTTGGCTGCAAATTTTGATTTTCCTGGCAGTGTCCATGGCAGCGTTGGCATTTACCCGGCCGCTTGCGAAGAAATTGCTGGACCGGCGGCGGGAGCGCACCAACGCCGACCGTGTTGTGGGTGCAGTGGGCATTGTCATTCAGGACGTGGACAATGTGTTGTCCGTAGGCAGGGTGATGGTGATGGGCAACAGTTGGTCAGCCCGTTCGACCCAGCCCAATGGGAAAATCGAAGCTGGTACCAAGGTGCGCATTGAAAGCATTGAGGGCGTTAAGCTGCTGGTCACGCCGGTAGCGATTGCCGATCAACCGGAAAAAGGAGAGAAGAACCTATGATTGATCCCGCGGTGTTTACAACCATGTTTGTAGTGGTGGTCCTGGTGGTGTTCGTGTTGGCTGTGATCGTGGCCAACATCAAAATTGTGCCCCAAGCCCATTCCTATGTAGTGGAACGTCTGGGCGCGTTTCACGCCGCCTGGGGAACAGGATTGCATGTGAAGATCCCCTTCCTGGACCGTATTGCGAAAAAAGTAAGCTTAAAAGAGCAAGTGATCGATTTCCCGCCCCAGCCTGTGATCACAAAGGATAACGTCACCATGCAGATCGATACGGTGGTGTATTTCCAGATCACAGACCCCAAGCTTTATGCCTATGGCGTAGAGAATCCCATTTCCGCCATTGAGAACTTGAGCGCTACCACGCTGCGGAACATTATTGGCGAGATGGAATTGGACCATACCTTGACGTCTCGGGACGTGATCAATTCCAAGATCCGGGTCATCCTGGATGAAGCCACCGACCCCTGGGGCATTAAAGTGAACCGTGTGGAGCTGAAAAATATTATTCCTCCCGCGGAGATTCAGGATTCCATGGAGAAACAGATGAAGGCCGAACGGGAACGTCGTGCAAAGATCCTGGATGCCGAAGGCGAGAAACGCAGCGCGATCCTGATTGCAGAGGGACAGAAGGAGTCTGCGGTGCTCCGTGCGGAAGCCATTAAAGAGACAAAGATCCGGGAGGCACAGGGCGAAGCGGAAGCAATTCTGTCCGTGCAGAAGGCCATGGCGGATGCCATCCGTCTGATGAACGAAGCTGCGCCCACCGACCAGGTCATTGCTTTGAAGAGTTTGGAAGCGTTTGAGAAAGCCGCCGATGGAAAGGCGACCAAGATCATCATTCCTTCCAATATCCAGAGTTTGGCGGGGTTGGCCACTTCCCTGAAAGAGCTGGTCACCGAAGTGCCCAAAGAAGGAAAATCCTAAAAAGTAGAAAGGACGGCTTAGGCCGTCCTTTCCCTTTTTTCTGGGGAATATAGGCCAAACCTTGCACTTTTCCCCATTTCAGTGTATACTTTTCCTGTATGTTTGTTTTTGGAAAGGATGGGATCTTTATGAGCAAAAAAGTAGCGGTAATTATGGGCAGCGACAGCGACTTCCCGGTAGTGGCTCCGGCCATCAAACGGTTGAAGGGCTTTGGCATCCCGGTGGAGGTGCGGGTCATGTCCGCTCACCGGACTCCCGAGTTGGCTGCGGAGTTTTCCAAAACCGCGAAAGAGGAAGGCTTTGGCGTGATTATCGCCGCGGCTGGAAAAGCGGCCCACTTGGCGGGCGTGCTGGCAGCCCATACCACTTTGCCGGTGATCGGAATCCCGGTTAAGTCCTCCACTTTGGATGGCCTGGATGCGTTGCTTGCCACTGTGCAGATGCCTTCCGGTATCCCTGTGGCTACTGTGGCCATCGACGGGGCGGATAACGCAGCCATTTTGGCGTGCCAGATGCTGGCTCTTTCTGACGAGACTCTGGCGGCAAGCCTGGCTGCCATGAAGCAGGACATGGCCGATGGCGTGGCGAAAAAGAACGCTGCTCTCCAGGAGAAAGTCAACGAGCTGTAAAACCCAACATAAAAATGGAGTCGCCCCCTTTCGCGGTGGGGCGGGAAAGGGGAAACATTCGTGAAGAAGTCCGTTATTCGCAAGTACGCCCAGTTGACGGTACGCTGCGGTGCTGCCCTGCGGAAAGGCCAGGGGTGCCTGATCGTTTCCGAGGTGGAGCAGCACGAGTTTGCCGAGATGGTGGCAGAGGAAGCCTATCGTGCCGGGGCAAAATGGGTGATGATGCAGTGGTCTGACCAGGCCTTTACCAAGCTCAAATACCGCCACGAGACGGTGACTCAGCTTTCTCAGGTTGAGGAGTGGGAAAAAGCCCGGCAGCAGCATTTGGTGGACACATTGCCCGCCATGATCTACATTTCTTCCGAGGATCCGGACGGCCTGAAGGGCATCAATGTGGAGAAGCTGCAGAAATCCAGCGCAGCCCGTGGGAAAGTGATGAAACCCTACCGGGAGGCCATGGACAACAAGAACCAGTGGACCATCGTGGCGGTGCCCTCCAAGAAATGGGCGAAAAAGGTGTTCCCTGGAGAGCGTTCCAGCGCTGCGGTGGAAAAACTGTGGCAGGCCATTTTAAAAACCGTGCGGGTGACAGAGGACAATGACCCCGTGGCGGAATGGGATGCCCATAATGAGCGGCTCAAGGCGTACTGCGCCAAGCTCAATGCCCTGGATCTGGATTACTTGCACTACGAAGCGCCCAACGGTACAGACTTCAAATGCTGGCTCATTCCGGGAGCCCAGTGGCATGGCGGCGGGGACACGTTGCCGGACGGCACATTTTACAACCCCAACATGCCCACGGAAGAAGTGTTCACTTCGCCCATGCGGGGCCGGTGCGAAGGAACTCTGGTTTCCACAATGCCCCTTTCCTATCAGGGCAATTTGATTGACAAGTTCTCCGTGACCTTTGAAAACGGGAAAGTGGTTTCCTGTAAAGCGGAAAAAAATCAGGAGCTGTTGGAAAAGCTGATTTCCATGGACGAGGGTTCGGCCATGCTGGGCGAGTTGGCGCTGGTGCCTGTGGAGTCGCCTATTTCCCAGGAAGGAATCCTGTTTTACAACACGCTGTTTGACGAAAACGCGGCTTGCCATGTGGCGCTTGGCCGGGGCTTCAATGAGGTGATCCCCGGTTTTGAGAACATGAGCAATGAAGAACTGAAGGCACGGGGCATCAACGATTCCATCATTCACGAAGACTTTATGGTGGGCTGCAAGGAACTGAATATTACCGGCTATACCCGGGACGGTAAGGCGGTTAAGATCTTCCAGTCCGGCAGCTGGGCCATTTAAGACCTTTGAAACAAAACATTTGGGAGTGGTAAAACCAATGAAAAGCTACAGCGACAGCTATAAAGCCGCGGGCGTGGACGTCACCGCGGGGTACGAATCCGTAGAACTGATGAAGCGCCACGTCAAGCGCACGGTGATCCCTGGAGTGGTTTCGGGAATCGGCGGTTTTGGCGGATTGTTCCAGCCTGACCTTTTCGGTATGGAAGAGCCTGTGCTGGTTTCCGGTACGGATGGCGTGGGCACCAAGCTGAAGATCGCCATGCTTTTGGACAAGCATGATACCATCGGTATCGACGCGGTTGCCATGTGCGTTAACGACGTGGTGTGCTGCGGCGCAAAGCCTTTGTTTTTCCTGGATTACATTGCCTGTGGAAAGAATTTCCCGGAAAAGATCGCCCAGATCGTGGCAGGTGTGGCCGAAGGCTGCGTCCAGTCAGGCTGTGCCCTGATCGGCGGTGAAACTGCCGAGCATCCCGGTATGATGCCGGAAGAGGATTATGACCTGGCCGGTTTCACCGTAGGCGTGGTAGACAAGAAAAAAATCATCGACGGTTCCCGTCTGGAGGCCGGAGACGTGCTGCTTGGTGTGAAATCTTCCGGTGTTCACTCCAATGGCTTCTCTTTGGTGCGCAAGGTGTTCGGCATCGGTGAGGATGACCAGGCAAACAAGCAGATTCTTGCCCGGCAGTATGACGAGCTTTCCGCCACTTTGGGGGAAACGCTCCTCACCCCCACACGGATCTATGTCAAACCCGCGCTGGCTGCCATTGAGGCTGCGGATGTGAAGGCAATCTCCCACATCACCGGCGGCGGTTTCTATGAGAACATTCCCCGCATGCTGAAAGATGGCTTGACCGCAAAAATCGAAAAAGCAGCGGTGCCGGTGCTGCCTATTTTCGGTTTGATCCAGGCTGCTGGCAATATCCCTGAGCGGGATATGTTCAACACCTTCAATATGGGCGTGGGCCTGTGCGTGGCTGTTTCCAAGGAAACGGCACAAAAAGCCATCGACGCCTTTAAAGCCGCTGGAGAAGAAGCGGTGGTCCTGGGCGAAGTCACCCAGGGTGACGAGGGGGTCGTGCTATGCTAAACATCGGCGTGCTGGTGTCTGGCGGCGGTACCAACCTGCAAAAGCTCATTGACGCTCAGCAGGCTGGGGAAATTGTAAACGGAACACTCCGGGTGGTGATCTCCAGCCGGCCGGACGCTTATGCTTTGGAGCGGGCGAAAAATGCCGGCATCGAGGCCATCACTCTCCGTCGGAAGGATTACGGTTCCGTGGAAGAGTACAGCCAGGCGTTGATCGACGCACTCCGGGAACGGCAGGTGGATCTGGTGGTGCTGGCGGGCTTCCTCACCATCACCGGAGACAATTTCGTGGAAGCGTTCCGGAACAAAATCATCAATGTGCATCCGGCGCTTTTGCCTTCTTTTGGCGGAAAGGGCTACTACGGGCTCCACGTCCATGAGGCGGTTTTGGCACGGGGCGTGAAAGTCACCGGCGCCACAGTGCATTTTGTCAACGAAGTGTGCGACGGCGGACCGATCATTCTGCAAAAGGCCGTGGAAGTGCAGGAGGGGGACACTCCTGAGATCCTGCAAAAGCGGGTCATGGAACAAGCCGAATGGATTTTGCTTCCCAAGGCAGTTTCCCTGTTCTGCCAAGGAAAGCTTACCGTGAAGGACGGCGTGGTCCATATTGCCCAGTAAAAAGGAATCAGAGCAGGCGGGCTAGCTCGCCGGTGGGAATCCCGGATAAGGGAAAGAGAGGAGAAGAACCATGAAACCAGTGGATATCAAGCAGGACCTGGCAGGGAACAGCTACCCCGGCCGGGGCATCGTCATCGGCCAGAGCCAGGATGGAAAGCAGGCTGTCATCGCCTATTTCATCATGGGGCGCAGCGAAAACAGCCGGAATCGTGTGTTTGTGGAAGAAGGGGAGGGTATCCGTACCCAGGCCTTTGACCCTGCCAAACTCAGCGATCCTTCTTTGGTGATTTACGCTCCTGTGCGCGTGTTGGGACAGGATACCATCGTCACCAATGGTGACCAGACCGATACGGTGTACGAGTTTCTTCAGGAAGGAAAAACTTTCGAGGAAGCATTGCGTACCCGTACTTTCGAGCCAGACGGCCCCAATTATACCCCTCGCATTTCCGGTATCGTCAGCCGGAAGGACGGCTCCTTTACCTACAAGCTGTCCATTTTGAAGAGCACCGACGGCAACCCCGAGCAGGCCCAGCGCTTCTTCTTCGAGTATGATCCCCAGGCGGGTCTGGGTCATTTTATCCATACCTACAAGTGCGACGGCAATCCCATTCCTTCCTATGAAGGAGAGCCTACTCCTGTCATGGTGGAAGGGGACATTGACCAGTTTACCAATGCTCTGTGGGAGAATCTGAACGGGGACAATAAGGTGTCCCTGTTTGTACGGTATATCGATTTGAAATCCGGCAAAGCGGAAACTCGGATCGTCAACAAAAACAAGTGATCTTTCGGAAAGGATGAATTGCGTTATGGCAAACGAACTGCTTTTGAAATATGGCTGCAACCCCAACCAGAAGCCCTCCCGTATCTTTATGAAGGACGGGGGAGATCTTCCGGTGGAAGTGCTCAACGGTAAACCCGGTTATATCAATTTCCTGGATGCCCTCAATAGCTGGCAGTTGGTCAAGGAATTGAAGGCTGCCACCGGTCTGCCCGCCGCCGCTTCCTTCAAGCATGTGAGCCCCGCCGGTGCCGCTGTGTATGTGCCCCTTTCCGACACTTTGAAGAAGATTTATTTCGTGGACGATCTGGAACTGTCTCCCATTGCTTCCGCCTATGCTGCCGCCCGTGGCGCGGATCGTATGTCCTCTTATGGCGACTGGGCTGCTCTTTCCGACGTGTGCGACAAAGAAACCGCCCTGCTTTTGAAGCGGGAAGTTTCCGACGGCGTTATCGCCCCCGGCTACACGGACGAAGCCCTGGAGATCTTGAAGCAGAAGCGCAAGGGCGGATACAATGTGGTCAAGATCGACCCCAACTATGTTCCCGCTCCTGTAGAGCATAAGGACGTGTTTGGCGTCACCTTTGAGCAGGGCCGCAACGAATTGAAAATCGACGAAAGCCTGCTGGAGAACCTCCCCACGAAGAATAAGACTCTGACTCCTGAAGCCAAGCGTGATCTGATCGTTTCCTTGATCACCCTGAAATATACCCAGTCCAACTCCGTGTGCTATGTGAAAAACGGCCAGGCAATCGGCGTGGGCGCCGGCCAGCAGAGCCGTGTCCATTGCACCCGTCTGGCCGGCAATAAGGCGGATAACTGGTATCTGCGTCAGTGTCCCAAAGTCCTGAACCTGCCCTTTAAGCCCGGTATCCGCCGTGCTGACCGGGACAACACCATCGACGTGTATATCAGCGATGAGTGCATGGACGTTTTGGCCGATGGCGCTTGGGAGCAGTTCTTCACGGAGAAGCCGGAAGTGTTCACCCGTGAGGAGCGCCGTGCATGGCTGGATGGTATGACCGGCGTGGCCCTGGGCAGCGATGCGTTCTTCCCCTTTGGCGACAACATTGAGCGGGCTCACAAGAGCGGTGTGGAGTTCATTGCCCAGCCCGGCGGTTCCATCCGGGACGACAACGTGATCGAGACCTGCGACAAATATAACATCGCCATGGCCTTTACGGGCATCCGCCTGTTCCATCATTGATCGTTTGGGGGGCCGCATGAGAAAAGCGATTTTCTGGGGGTTTCTGGGCACCTTGGCAGAGCCTGCCCCCAGTGCCCAGGGACGCTGTTTTTTAGACCCCGCCCAGTACCGGGTCTATCCCGACGCGGCAGCCACTTTGGCCCTGTGTGCCTATAAAGGATTTCGAAACTACCTGTTGGCAGGGGATTTTCCCCAGGTTTCGGCGTTGCTGCCCGACCTTTGCCTGGAACCTTTTTTTCGGGATCGGGTAGTTTCCGGCAGAGTGGAGTTGGCAGGCAGCCAGGGAGATGGGATTTTCCGCCGGGCAGAGTTGGCAGCTCACTTTCCCCAGTGCTTGTGGCTGGTCAGCGGCGACCCTGAGGAGATTGCCAAGGCAAAAGAGGCCGGTTGGCATACGGTGCAGGTCCACGGCAGCGGGGCAGGGGCGGATATAGCCTGCCCGACCCTCAGTGACGTGTGGCGGGTCTTGTGACGAGAGAAAGGAAGAAAACCCTATGAAGATTTTAGTGATCGGCAGCGGCGGCCGGGAGCACGCCATTGTCCGTAAATTGAAGGAAAGCCCCCAGGTGGAAGCCATTTACTGTGCTCCTGGAAATGGTGGCATCAGCCGGGACGCGGAGTGTTTCCCGGTGAATGTAATGGACAAGGAAGGCATGTTGTCCCTGGCCCGTGAAAAGCAGGTGGACCTGGTGTTCGTGGCGCCGGATGACCCTCTGGCGGCGGGCATGGTGGATTACCTGGAAGCGGCAGGTTTCCTGTGCTTTGGCCCTAATGCCAAGGCAGCGGAGATCGAGAGCAGCAAGGTGTTTTCCAAAAACCTGATGAAGAAATATGGGATTCCCACTGCGGGGTATGAGGTGTTTTCCGATCCCGCTCAGGCTCTCGAGTATATCCGGGAGCAGGGGTCCTATCCCGCTGTGGTAAAAGCGGATGGCCTGGCTTTGGGCAAAGGCGTTGTGATCGCCCAGAACGAGGAAGAAGCCAAAGCAGCCCTTCATTCCATTATGGAGGATAAGATCTTCGGCGAGTCCGGCAGCCAGGTGGTTGTGGAAGAGTTCCTCACCGGACCGGAAGTTTCTGTGTTGGCGTTCACCGATGGCAAAACCATGTGTCCCATGGTTTCTTCCATGGACCACAAGCGTGCTTACGATGGGGACAAGGGCCCCAACACTGGTGGCATGGGCACCATCAGCCCCAACCCCTTCTATACGGAAGAGGTGGCAAAGGAGTGCATGGAGAAGATCTTCCTGCCCACCATGCACGCAATGAACGCCGAGGGCCGGCCGTTTAAAGGCTGCTTGTATTTCGGCTTGATGCTCACTCCTCAGGGCCCCAAGGTCATCGAATACAATTCCCGGTTCGGCGATCCGGAGACCCAGGTAGTTTTGCCCCGTTTGGAGACGGATTTTGCGGAGATCGTCAAAGCGGTGGCGGAAGAGCGGCTTTCTCAGTTGGAGATTCGCTGGAGCGATAAAGCCAGCGCTTGCGTGGTCATGGCCAGCGGTGGCTATCCCGGAAGCTATCCCAAGGGAATAGAGATCCACGGCCTGGACGAAAACGGCCAGACGGAGGGTGTTACCGTGTATCATGCTGGCACCAAGTATGAGGACGGAAAATTCCTGACCAATGGCGGCCGTGTGTTGGGCGTGACGGCTTTGGGAGATACTTTGGACCAGGCTTTGGACCAGGCGTACGCCGGTGTGGAAAAGATCTCCTTTGAGGGCGAGATGTATCGAAAAGATATTGGTCGAACCCACCGGAAATAAGGAAACACAGCATAATTATTGGCGCATTCTCTGGTTTATTTCCACTTTAAATGGCTAAAACTATGAAAATGGCCAAACAT
>OLOH01001467.1_pt1 | contig 13378 bp, 7 predicted proteins | sample 1673221 | NCBI WGS metagenome assembly OLOH01 (sample SAMEA3136767, study PRJEB25190) | human gut metagenome
ACAGCCGGCTAAGCCAACCACTGTTCCTACTCAGAAACCAAAACCGACAACACCTATCATACCGTCTCCATCACCAGAAGACACACCTGATATTTCGGGACCGACTTCTACACCGACTCCTGCTCCGGCAAAACCGACAGAAGCTCCAAAGCCGACAGCTACTCCTGTTCCGGCAAAACCGACAGCAACACCTGCTCCGGTCAAGGTCAGCAACGTGACAGTTAACCCGGCAACAGTGAAATTAACATCTAAAGGCCAGACAGCTCAGTTATCAGCAAGTGTATTACCGAATAATGCAGAAAACAAAAGCATTGTATGGAGCACCTCAAATGCAAGTGTGGCAACTGTAGATAATAACGGTATTGTTACCGCTGTTGCAAATGGAAATGCTACTATTACTGCTGCAGCACTTGACGGGTCTGGAAAAAGTGGAAGTTGCGTCGTGACGGTAGAAATCCCTGATGAAAGTAATCAGATTGTAGAATTGACTGGGGGGACATCTAAAATTCTTTCAATCTGGAACGAAGATTATACTGAAAATATTGATGTTACCCAAATTACATTTGAATATAATTCTACATCTGATATATTTAGTAATCTTGGTTACGATGTTAGAACTGGAGTATTTAATGCAATGACAATAAAAGCACAGAGACAAGGTTCATGTGTTGTTTTAGCTAAATATAATGGTAAAATCTTAAAAAAATGGACTATCAATGTCACATCAGATTGGACTGAATATATCGGCTATGTTAACTGGAGAAAGCAGGTTGAAAGTCAGATTTGGACCAATGGAATGTCTGTAAAAGAAAAATGTGATGCAGCGCAAGGTTATATAAAAACACAGTTCACTTATAAATCAGGATATGGTCAGGCCGTTTTGATTTACAACGATAAAATGTGTGATTGTATTGGTGCTTCTGATTTAATGGGAGGATTCGCAAAAGATGCTAATGCTCAGATTAAATATTGCAGTAACCACGGCACTCAGCCGCATGACTATCTTGCAGATGCAACCTCTGAAGGTGGCCATACCTTTACGATGATATTAATTGATGGTAAGTGGGTTCCATATGACGCACAGCCGTAAACAGAGACATTGCCAATTATAATAAATAAAAAACAAAAAAACACCTTTCCAAATATAGGAGAGGTGTTTTCTTCTATCAAATACTGCCAAATTGACGATATAAATCTTCATTTTGCCTTATTTTCGGAGTTTGCGTTTCGTCAATATGCCATGGTTCTTTTATAACAACTACTTTTGAAAAATCTACTTCACATCTATTCTCTTCGTCTGTAATAAAAGTAAAATGATGTCTAATATAAGACCTTAATGGTGCAGCAAAATTAACTTGCACTTATTTAAAGTTTTTGATATGCTATTTTCCGTAGAGAAACCTGGGCTGGCGGTTTTTGACGAAACAGATGTTTTGTCGTAATAAATTGCCATGGCTGGTCTGCTGGCTATCCTTCCTTGTTCCTTCACTTACGTGTAGGAGCACTATTCCTATACGTATAGAATGGACAAGGAGGATAAAGATATGAATGCAGCTTTATGTTTGCAATACTTACAGTTTCTTTTTGAACTTGTGGTATTTTTATATCTGGTCAGTAAAGACCGATAAATAATATATGCCACCCAGGTCTTCTCTACATTTTTAATGTTTTGGATAAAAATCGTTAAGCACAAAAACTTTTCTATATATAAAATACGATAAGCTGTTGCTTTCCATCCTCTATTAATATGCTTAAAAATTATAAAATAGGACACTTTTTTATTAAAAAAATAAGAGCGCACATTTCTGTGCGCTCCTTCTGTTTTTTATTTCTTAGTTACACGTTTTCTGTGTTTCTGTTTCTTACCTTTCTTATCAAAGATGACAAGTCCAGTTCCAAGAACAGCTATCGCTCCGAATCCGATGAATCCGAATTTCCAGAAACCGTTATCACCGGTCATTGGCATTTTGAATTTTGCATTGTTTGTAACCTCAAATGTTGCTTCGTAAAAATACCACTTATTCGTATAGTCATCAAACTTGCCTTGGTCTGTCGCTGCAGACATTTCTTTCGCATTCTCATCAGTCATAGTGATTGGTAAGGTAACTTTTATTGGGTCTTTTAACAGTGTCATATCATCATGAGTCTTTGTCTCTACTATCTGATATTCACCCTGGTCTAAATCTTCCCATGTAATATATCCATCCTTGTTAGTTGTTGTTTTTATTGATTCTCCTTGTTTTAGCAAAGGGTTGTATGAACGCAATGCGTCATCTGTGTATGGTTCTGTTTCTTTTGTAAAAGTTAATTCAAATTCTACACCCTCTAATGGAGTCCTGCCGTCTTCGGCAAGTTTTCGAATGTTAATTTTGCAAGGTTTTAAATAATTGTAGTATTTTTTTACTTCTACAACCTGATTTTTTTCGGACCAAAGCTGCACGGTCTCATCAATCTGGTATTCTGATGGGACCTTGACTTCCTGGAATGTAATGGTACATCCGATTGGAATTTTGATTGCGCCATTCTTATCCTTATAAAAACTATCGCTTGGCTTGAAGTCATCTGCTAAATAATATCTGTCAAAAACAACATTTCCATTTCTATCTGATTTCAAATACCATGTTTTCTTCGGTGTATATTTCTGACATTCTGCTACAGTCTTGTATACTCCGTCATATAGACGAACCTCAAATATTGCTCCTGCAACAGGGTTACCTTTTGTATCCAGTTTTTTCACAAACGCTCCTGGCACATTATCATACTTTGCAATATTCGTAAATGTCAAATATTTCGTTGCATTATCATCCTGTGGCATGTTTACGGTAATTGTCTGCACCTGACCAGTTCCATTATGTCCAGATGGCGGCGATATTTCTTTTGCATAGAAATATGTTGTTCCAGATGCCTCAACCTGTGTAGTGAATACCGGAGTGCTTCCGTCCGTATTTGTTTTTAATGTAGTAAGCAAGTTTGTACATCCAGCATCGGAATAAATACCAAATGTTGCATTAGCAAGGCTGTAAGAACTTAAACTTAACATTTCCGGGCATGAGGATGCTTTTTGAATATGAATATTTACAGGTTTTTTATCTGGCGTATTAGATATAGTATATTTTCTCACCATATCTGAGTTATTGTCATCAACCTTAAATTTAATATCGTCTGCCTTTTTATATCCGGCTGCGGTACGTGTCTCTTTTATTACATATGTAACGCCAGGTTCACAATCATAATCAAAAGTAACTGCATCTGCACTATTTATTGTTATTGTTTTTAAAGCTTTACTGCCCTGATAAAGTGTAAATTGTGTTCCTTTAAGACTATCATCCCAACCATTTGTTGTGCTAGTTACTTTTTTAATCTGCACTCTCTGAGGACTTCCTCCACCTGTTCTATAAAGTATATATCCATAAAGTCCTTTATCTGGTGGTTGTTTACTTGCGATTTCAGTCTGGCAGTTGCCATTTGTGTTTACCTTATGTCCACCTTTTATATTCTCTAATGAACCATCACACCATGACGAGTTTGCTCTTGCAGTATTTTTTCCCGTATAATGTGTTGAATGCCATGCGACATCATTTGTTCCGTTTCCCCAATAAAACAATATATGATTATCACATCCAGTTTGTCCAGGAGTATGTTCTCCCGCAGCCATAATCCAAATAATGTCACCACGCTGCGGTTTTCCGATGTTAATTAAATCTTTTTTTGTTTTAAAATAAGCGTGTTTGACATTATTGTTGTTTGGAACATTAATCCAACCAGATAATGTATTATCTCTTGACTCTCCTAGACCATAATCTGATGGCTTTTTTTTGTTTCCTGATAGTCCCATAGACTTCCAAAATACATGCCATACAAAAGCGGTACAGTTCATTCCTGTCTGTAATACTTTTCCATTAGCATCCTTATAATCTTTTTTTGGATATTTATCACCTGCCGGATATGCACCGGAACCGGAAGACCATGTGAATAAAACACCGTATGGAGTTCCTAAATAATAATCTCTTGCTGCGTCCGTTCTTGCTCCAAATTTTGAGTGGTCAAACAACCATTTTTTATATTTATCTCCATTTATTCCAAGCACATTGTTATACATCTTTGTTCCGGTCCATTTTTTCCATCCAACAGAATCAAGGTCACCTGCTGCTTTAAAATTCATGCTTTCTGGCATTAATGTTCCAGAAAGGAAATTTTTTCTGTCAGATTCAGCTGTACCGGAAGGGAATACATACACATTGATAGTACCATTTTTAAGCACTTCCCATGCATAGTCGTATTTATCTTCAATATTTAATGGAGGAATGTCATTTTCAGTATTATGAAGTTTAACATCAGTTGTTATTAATGCGTTCATGTCACCTGAAAGCAGACTTGCTGAATACTCGTTATCTACATAACTTAAAGATGCTCCTTCTTTTTCATACCCCTCTTTTGATGCTTCCCATAAATGTGCAGTATCACATGATATCTGAATATTATTTAATACTTCTGCTTCTTTTTTTTCATTTGCTTGTTGTTCTTCTTCAGACTGCTCTGCATCATCTAACAGATTGACTCCATTAGCGTCAAGTAAGCTTAATCTTTCTATGTTCTCATTTAAATCATAATCATCTTCGTCAAAATATTCAGAAATCTTTGTTTTAATTTCTTTCATTTCGACATCGCTTACGTTATAGATATCTGCAAAATCTGTGCTTTCTAGCGTGTCTGCAAAATCTTTTCCATATGCTTTCATTGCATATAAAAATAGAAGATTTGAATCAACTTTATTCTCAGCTTCTTGGTATGAATCTTCGTTAGAATCCGTTCCATCTGATATATAGTCATTTTCAAAAATCATATTCCCATCTGGCAGCCCATCTGTTCCGTTTTTAGAAATATAACCAGTAAATTTCGCTGCAGCTTCTGATGTTGAATCTGCGACAACATTGTAATCTACTGTAATACCATAGTTTGAAGTTTCGATTCGTCTTCCTGTATTATCACAAGCGCCAATGATATATGCAGCTTCTGAACATCCTGGAATATAATTTCTTACATTTGCACCGTCATTTCCAGCTGCACCAACTACTGTAATTCCTGCATCTACTGCCTTTTCAATCTCATTTTTTACAATGCTTGTTGTCATACTCTTTTTTGTATACATAGACATATTGATAATATCCACATCTGAATTGATTGCATATTCTATTGCAGAAATGACAGATGAGTATGAACCATATCCATTATCTCCAAGTGCCCTGATTGAAAGTATCTTCGCATCAGGATTTTGGGATACAATATCTTCAACCATCATATCGCCGTGTTCACTGCTTCCTACAACATCGTCATCAATTAACGAGACACGGTCAATAACATTTGGATTTTCTGATACCCCCGTATCTATTAATGCAATAACTTTATCTACAGTCTGCACAGTTTCTGACACATCAGTGTTATTTAATAACGCTATTGCATTATTATCACTTACTTCTGCTGCATCAATATCCATGTCATTTGTTTCCTCTGGTTCATTTGAAGCAGTCACTATCTGAGCATCTGGCTCAACAGCCTTAACATTTCCTTCGTAATATGCATATGCATTCATTGTCTGTTCTATTGACTTATACTGCATCAGGTATATATTGTCATAATGTCCAATCATATGCTCAGAATCTATAATTTCATCTTCATCATCAGTGATAATGATAAGTCTCATTGAAGAAAAATCGTCCGCATTTAATTCAGATATGTTAGTCTCTGCGTCTGCTGTTATAAAATGTTCATTTGAATCAGAATCGGTATTATCTGCTTCTTCGTCTATGTTTTTCTTATCATTTTCATCTTTGATATCCGATTCAGATTCAGGGTCCTTGGATGTTGATTTTGCATCGTCAACATTATCTGTTGTATCATTTTCAACAGTCTCAGTCTTATTGTTATCGTTTGTTTCTGCTGTCTCCTGACTTCCAGCATTCTCGTCAGTGACAGTCTCTTGAGTTGCTTCTGTTTTTGCATCTTCAATAGTGATGTCATTATCTTCGGAATCAATTGAGTCTGCCATATTTTTTTCAGTGTTAGAATCTGCATTTTCGTTGTTTAAGTTCTTATCTGTTGCTTCTTTATCTTCATCAGCTACTGTCAGGTCGTCAGACTCAGATTCATTTGATGGTTTTTCATTAACAGTGATATCCGCATCGGTCTTAGCCGCATCCTCTTCACCGCTGTTCTGCCCATTATTATCTTTTTCAGTAAATCCTACTGTCAGTGACATGTTATCCTTCATGAATACTGGGAATGAAAACTCCGAATCTGTTTCTTCAAATCCAACATTTTCATCAACACCATCAATCAGCTTATCCTGAAGTGAGTATTTTGAAACAAGATATCCATCATCCGGAACAACCTTCGCCGTAACGGCACGGTCAGCTTCGGCTTCGCAGACATAGATATAATTGTTATCTGCAGCACTTTCTGTTGAAATCAGGACGTCATCTTTATCGTAGACATTAATCATTATCTCTTCTTTTAAATTTCCGGAATCATCAGTTGCTGTCTGTTTAGCAAGTTTGATGCGTCTTTCGTCACCTTCGCCTTCATTCAGGATAATTTTTCCATGCTCTGCACCGGACAGATTGATAAAAAGAAATTTTGTTTCCGTCTCATCTCCTGATTTTTCACTATTTTCAGCCAGTTTTGTTACATCTTCCACTGACTCTTCGACATCTGTAACGGAACTGACTTCAACAGTACCGCTGTTGTCCTCAACACTTTCCGTACCGGTGTCCGTTCCAAGTATGTTTAATAACCCATATCCTCCAAAGTCTGCGGCATATGTTACCGCCGGTGTGGCAGCTGTGACTGCTGCGACTACACCTGCAAGGATACGGTTTCGCATTGAAGATACATATCTTCGCTTCCGTGAATCGGAAGGATTATATATTTTTTTCTTCTTCATTTTTGTCCTCCTATCATTTTTTAGTTTTCAAGGTACTTTCTGTTATTATATTTTTGCAATATTTATGCCTATTGCTGGCATTGCTGGCTTGTCTCGCGACAGTCATTCCTTATGTGTATTTAACGTAGCGATTAACAAAAAACGTTTTGATTATCGATGGATAGAATCATCCATCGCTCTGCGCTCCGACCTCATTGTCGTTTATCAGCCATTGTAAGCCTAATACAACCGCAGTATTATGAACCGGCAGCCAAATCGGTTCAATATTAAAACAGTTTTTATCATCATATTTAATATGACAAATAAAAAAAATTTTTTGCATTTTTAAATAAAAAATAACAGGCATTAATGCCTGCTATTAAAATCTTAAAGTGAAAAACGTTTTGGTGTAATCTGCTTCTGGTCAAGTTCTCTTAAAATGACTGCGGCAACTTCCGGAATCTCCATCACTTTTGTTTCTTTTTGTAATTCTTTAAGCGTCGCTTTTGAGACAAAACCAAGGTCTAAGAATTTCGCCAGTTCTTCATACCGGTTTGCATACATATAATCATATGCAATTTTTTTGCTTACCTTTTTTAAATATAATGCAATTCCCTTGTCCTTGATAGAAACATATGTTTTGATAGCCGCATCTACTTTTAATTCCCAGGTCTTCCCAAATTGATACAGACTGGATAAGATGTCCTCAACAGGAGTCTCCGTAGAGCAAAGAATCTCATTTATTTTTGATACATCAATTCTTCTAACATATCGCGGAAGGAAATAACTTTTGTCTTTAAAAACAAGTTCAACCATTCCTGCATATTTATCTTTCTTCATATATACAAAAAGATTGCGTGGAATATCATCATCTAATAAAGCAGAACCAATCCCTGCAGGAAGAGAGTCTCCTTTAAAGATTATTTTGTTAACTCTTTTCAAACAGTTTGAACCAAGTTTTTTTACTGTTGCAGGAATCTCAATCTCCTTCATTTCAATGCATCCGCGAAACGCATCCCAGCCAATCTCTTCAAGCCCTTCATGTAATGTAATATGCTCAAGAAATGTACAGTTTTCAAACGCTCCTCCCCAGATGTTTTTTACCTGGTTTGGAATTTCAATCTTTTTAATCTGTTCGCATCTCCCAAGACGTTCTATGCATTTTATTCCGGCACCAAAATTAATATGCTGCATCTTGCAATTATCGAATGCTGAGCTTGCGATAAACGTTAAAGTGGAAGGTAAAGAAATGGATGTAACATTACAATAATTAAACGCCTGCGCGCTAATCGCTTCTACTCCTTCTGGTATTATAACATCTCCACCGTGTTCTTCTGGACAGATAATCAGTTGTTTCATATCCTTTGTGTAGATAATTCCATCAACACTTGCTAGCTTATTATTTCCATCTGCTGCTAATATCTTCTTCATTCTCAAGTGTGTTCCGGAATACCTGAGCTTATCGTAAATATCGTTGTTTGACATGGTGTCAGGACAACGTAAAGACAATGTCTGCATCTGGCCACCATGACAATAAGATAACTCACCCAATGCGGATATTGACATTTCTACATTTTCTATTGCTGAAAAATCGATTTCAGGATTAATCAGATTAACACTGTCCGGAATATTGATATTTCCAGCGTTATCGTTAATACGAATCAATGTATTGCCAATAATACACATATCGTTTTGCATTTCATTTATTGTATCTGACAGAAATACAGCTGAACCCGAAAAAGCCATACTATCTATCATAAATAATTCATCCATATTGATAATCTTCTTCGACCGGCAGCCTTCAAATGCATAGTCATCAATTGACCCAATGCCGCTAAGGTCTATCACCTCGTCCGATGTTTTGCAAAATGTATTCAGAAGTTCTTTTTCTCCGTCAAAATCACGTGAATATCGTGATGACCTGTTTTTTTCAATCAATAATGTGCCTGACTGAAAAGCAGGCGATTCAGATACTACTTCTTTCACATTTGGAAACATGAAATTTGAAATCTCCAATTTTCTGACATCTGGTCCAATGTAAATCTTCTTTACGTTTGGATATTGTTTTGGACCCTGTGTCTTTATTCGGTAATCTTTATCCCTAAATCTTACTGCCTCTGCATCGTACGGTATAGTTTCTATCGCCCGGACGCAGGAAGAAATCCAAGTATCAAGATATCTACACCTGACGTCATATATTTTTTCGCTTTTCATTTATATTCCCCTTTCTTTGTGCTTTCATATATATAATATGCCAGATTTTGAGGATAAGAAAAACAGGCCAAAATGGCCTGTTTTAATATCATACAGATAAATTTTCTTTTGTCTTCTCTTTTTTTTCTGTCTTTTGCACTCTGTCAAGTACTGCTGCCCTCATCAGAACACTATTTGAATGTTTTGCATCCAGTATCTTTAAGGTTAACATAAGCTCTTCATAGTTACACTCCATATCTGGTAGAATATTGCAAAAATCATATTCCCTGTTTTCTGAAATCAGAAAATCAAAAATACGCATTTTGTTTTCTTGCGTGAATTTTAATATATTATTCATCGTTATAATATCGTCTGATGTCTCAATATATATATCATCAACATCAAGAAAACGTGGAATATAAACGCTATGTCCATTTTGAGTGATTCTAATGATAGTCCTTGCATCTGAAAAAACAGTGCCTCTTACTGCATTTATTAATCCAGTTGGAAGATAGTCTGCGTTTGCTACAGTTATATCGTTCGTATCACAAAATGCATCTACTCCAATAAAGACATCTGCTGATGGAATATACAGATTTTTAATAGCGCATCCAGCAAAAGCCCTAAATGCTATATATTTAATATTTTTTGGAAGAATCAACGACTCAATTCCGCTGCGGACAAATGCATTTAACCCGATTGTTTCAATCTGCTCTGAGAAAACAACATGCTTAAGATTTTGACATTCCGAGAAAACATATTCATCATTATCATTGGCCTGTGCTTTTCCGATTTCTTTGATTCCATTTCCAAAATTAACAGATTTAAGGTTTTTACACTGATAAAATGCATATGCGCCTATTTTTTTCATAGAATCTGGTAGCTTTACGGATTTTATTTTACTTTGAAAGAAAGCATTTTCCATAATTTCTTCGGTTCCTTCTGGTATGACAATATCACCAGTTTTCTTAACAGGGCATTTTAACAATATTTTTCCGTCTTTTGAGTACAAAATACCATCAATGCTTTTAAAATCCTGGTTATGAATATCTACTTCTATTTTGGAAACAGTCAGAAATGAAGAATGTGCTTCCTTTATTTCTGAAAAATTCCGGTCTTTTGTTCTTACTGTATCTGAAAACACAACTGTATCTGAAAGACCATAACGACCAAGCTGAAGACAATTAATGTTATTGATAATCGCCTTCTGCATATTCCAAAACATAACATTATCAAAATCTATAGCGGTAATATTTGCAGGAATATTAATCGTATCTCTTGAAGCGTCTATTTTAAAAAGCAGGGTTTCTGTTTTTAAAAGACCATCTTCTCCGAAGTCCATATCTTCAAATGCAGAGCCATTTGTGACATTGATTCCAAGAGTCTGGATTTTCTCTGTGTTAATCAGGTTTGTTGTCATGCATCCATCAAGTGCATAATCGTCAATCCCATTTATATCTTTCAGGTCAAGAATTTCATCTGGACGTAAGCAAAATGTATTTTCTAGCGATAAGAATATTTCATCTTTGTCACACAGAAATTGAAATACAATATATTTTCCGCTCGCAAACCAGCAGCTTTCCGAAATGACCTCCCTTACATTTGGAAAAAGAGAATTAGCCATCTGTATTCGTTCAATGTCTTTTCCTATGATGAGTTTTGTGACATTCGGAAATGACTCATCAGTATCGAGCATCTCGATTTCTTCGCATCCGGTTAGTCTAACTTCTGTAACATCTTCCGGAACATAAATATCTGTGCATTGTACTCTTCCATTTTCATATACAATACATAGACTTACTCCGTTTGCATCATTTTTGTATGTCATTCCATCAAAAGGGTCTTTATCCATATTATTTTTCCTTTCTTCTTTTTATGATTTTCTTTGCAGATTTAATATGCCTGATTTGCCGGAAACAAAAAAAAAGAGAGAAACTTTTTGTTTCTCTCCAAATCATGCTTGCATTCCAATTTTAATTAAATGCATTATTACTTTTATTTTCTGAAATAGCATTAATCAGCTTTGCAGCAGCAATTCCGCAGTTAGCTTCTGCTTCGTAGCATATCCTGCAATAAGAAGTACTTTGGCATTCCATGTGATTGGCCGATGGATAACTAAATACTCAAATCTAAATAATGCATATTTATATTGACCGTGGTTTTACACGCCATTGTGACAATACTCTCCTTTTATTTAAAAAATTCCATCATGTCCTTATCGGATATCTTACGGTCTGGATACTTTAAGGCTTTTACGAATGGCGGCTGCCTGTCGATTATATGGAACAGGCTGATATTGTTGAAGTTTAGCATTAATTCCACAATACCATCTATCATTTCCATATCGGATTTGAGAATCTTTTTTGTTGACTCTTTCCCAATTGGATATCCGTTTTCATCAATTACCGGAATGAATGCATTTCCATATATCCTGTATTTTCTCCATACAAGCTCTTCCATTGGTCCGCAGTTCCAGGCAATGATGTCTTCAGAAAAGGCTCGCTGTTTTTTGCTTATCAGAAACTGAGCTTGGACAAAATATAATATCTTCATCAGCTGAAGTACATTTATTCGGCATCCTTTTATGTTTGCAAAATATACGACATATTCTGCAATATCTAAAACATTATATATCATTAATCCACCTTTCCGGCGTGAACCTCACATGACTTAAGTCACGTGCTTCAAGTAATGTGTCATGCCCCCTCTACCTTTTTAATCGGTAAAGAACCCTGTCTGTGAATACGGTTTAAGCTTAGTTAAAGTATCCCTAAGGATGCTGAATCTCTGAATCTGACGAAACGGAGACCCACACAAAAACTAGACCATAGACAGGTGGGCAAGTGCATCTCTAAGCTGCGGAAAGCTCTTTTACAAACACCCGCAGTGTTGATAATGTACAGGAGGTTCTACGCCCAACGTCAGGAACTTTTGCCTTTACGCGGGACTCTTCCGTCGCCGGAAGAGATTTAAGAAGTTCACGGATAAAATATCTGGCACCGATATTATAGCTGGCGCTCAAGTCGCAGTTATACCGTTTGCCTGTCGTGAACGTTGCAAGTGCATGATTATTATCTTCTCTGGTAACGCTTCCGCTTCCATCAAAAGCGAGAGCGCTTGTTTTCCATGCACAAATTGTCGCAATTCTTATACCAAGGAGGTGCGCTTTTTGTTCTACTTTCTCACGGATGATTCCATGATTCCACATAGATAATCTCTGCGCCTTACTTCCCCGCTTCCTGCATCCCTTGAAATCCAGATGTTCCATTACGATAGCATCTACGGAATGCTGGGATGCAAATTCTACGATTGCCGCTGATATTTTCTTTGCACGGTCTTCATTTAATCGTTTCACATAAGCCCAAAGGCCTATGGCGCTCTTTGGACCATGCTTGGACTGCTTACGGCGTGTTCTGTTCATCGCATGAATCATCCGGTCTTTGTCACTTGTAAAATCGATAAACTTTCTTGCAAGGATAGTTCCATCTGCCTTCATTATGCTGCACACTGCATCCGTATTGATTCCAAGGTCTATTGCACAGATAATCTGTTCTGCAATAGGTGTATCGCTTAAAATTACGGTTTCCGTAAAAGAAAATCTCAGGTAGTATTTATTATGTATTTTTTCTAATGTAGGGGCGCTTTTATCTTCGCAGGCTCCCCAGTATTTATTTATATAATTAATATCAGTTTTTCTTAATCTGACAGGAATCCACACCCAATCATTATTCTGATATAACTTTATCCATCTGATATTGCTGTCGCCTGGGTTCATGTCTTTTGGATATTTGGCATTTTTAGGTGCGTCTTCCTTGTACATGTTCTTATTGTAAAACACCGGCATTGCATGCCTGTTCATCTGTAATGATGGAGCTTTTCCGTTCTTTCCATTATCTTCCCAGTTCTTATAATTGCTACGATAACTGCTTACAGCACCGATTGCTTCAGCAATAACCGCTCTTTTGAGATATGATGGAAATTTATAGAACTCTGACCCCTTGATGTCAAATGGATATTTGGGGCTTGGGCTATTCTTGGTTGGGTGGATTAATTTCTCCACATAGTGGTCTTTTTCTTTTGTGCCACCGAGAACAGAAATGTTTCCCCATTCTTTATTACATACATCGATAACAAAAGCAAGTGCCCTGCGGTAAATCTGCACTGTGTTTTTCATATCCGTATTTGATAAAATTTCTACTTGATAGCTTGAAGTGATTTCCATACAAGACACCTCCTTTTTAAAATAATGTATCTTTAAATCTTTTA
>OLOH01001474.1_pt1 | contig 13342 bp, 10 predicted proteins | sample 1673221 | NCBI WGS metagenome assembly OLOH01 (sample SAMEA3136767, study PRJEB25190) | human gut metagenome
CCTGCGGGCAGGCGGAAGCATCCGCATCCCGAAGGACAGCTTCGATGCGTGGCTCTACCGGGCAGCTTGATAAGGAGGCAAATCTATGGCATATATCACGAAACGCGGCAGCTCTTACAGTGTCCGCTACACCTATCAGGACGAGCACGGCAAGAGCTGCGACAAATGGGAGAGCTTTCCCACCAAAGAGGAGGCAACGAACCGAAAGAAGCAGATCGAACATGAACTGGCGGCTGGCACTTTTCTGATTCCGTCCTCGGTGACGGTGGCAGAGTTCCTCATGGACTGGCTGCCCAAGCAATGCAGCAAACACAAGTGGGCACCCAAGACCTACGAATCCAATCTATCTACCATCCAGAACCTGATTATCCCCTATATCGGCAGCATGGAGATGCAGAAGCTCAAGCCCTACCACATGGAGAACCTCTACACGACCCTGAGCAAAACGCCCTGCGGTTCGTATATCGAGGGAAAGAAGCAGGAGCTCACCGAAAAGCAAAAGCAGCGGTTCCTTTCCGGCACCACAATCCATGAGGTGCATCGGCTACTGGGTACTGCGTTCCAGTATGCCGTGGAATGGGGCATCCTTGTCAAAAGCCCTGTTCCCGTGGACAGTCCCAAGAAGTCCACACAGGAGCGCACCATCTGGACGGTAGAGGAGATGCGAACGGCACTGGACAGCATGGAGGATCCCATCCTGCATCTGGCGGTGCACCTCACGCTGGTGGGCGCACTGCGAGAGGGCGAGATCGTGGGTCTGACCCCAGAGGATATCGACTTTGATGCTGCCAACGGCATGGGCACCTTCACGATCAACCGTTCCATGCAGCGGGTGCAGAAGGACACGCTGGCACAGGTGGACAAGGGCTGCATCCTCCGCATCTTCCCGGACAAGCTGGAGGGCAGCAAGACCTCTCTTATCCTGAAGGACACTAAGACCGAAGCCTCCTGCCGCACCATCTTTATGACTGCTGCCCTGCGGGAGGAACTGAAGCAGTGGCTGGAACGGCTGAAAAGGGAAGAAGCCCTCGACCCGGAGCGATACCGCAACAGCGGGATGCTGCTGCGGCTCCCCAACGGTCTGGCGGTGGAGCCGGTGCTCATCCGCAAAAAGTTCCTGAAATGGCAGGATGCACACCCGGAGTTCCCGCGCATCGTGTTCCACGGTCTGCGACACTCCAGTGCCACCTACCAGTTGATGATCTCCGGCGGTGACATCAAGGCGGTGCAGGGGACCACAGGACACGCCAGTGCGGATATGCTGGTGAACACCTACGCCCATATCCAGCAGTCCTCCCGTGTGGAGCTGGGCAAGAAGTTTGAAAGCGGCTTCTATGCCAAGCCCGACACCCCCAGCCCGCAGGCTGTACCCGCTGCAGGCGAACCCACCATCTCCATGACGGCTCTTTTGGAATTGCTCAAGGATGCCGACCCGGAAATGAAGGCAAAGCTCCGCCTGGCTCTGCTCACCTGATGCAAAAAAGGGCACTGATTGCAATGCAATACAGCGCCCTACATAATCGGACATGGATAACACCGACCGTGCAAAAACCGTGCAGAAACCGTGCACTCATGGCTTACAAAACAAAAAAGCCATGAAATCTTTCGATTTCACGGCATTTTCTGGTGCACCTCCAGGGACTCGAACCCTGGGCCCACTGATTAAGAGAAACCAACGTGCAACAATCGTCAATTTCCGGAATTACGTAAATTCGTCGTTTTTAGCGTTTTGTCGTAAATTAACATTTTGCATCTGCTGCATTCTTTGCACCCGCCATCCCCTCTTGCATCCGTTATCCAGCCGTTCCGGTGTGCAAAAAGTGTGCAAAAATGTGCAGAGCCAAAATCAGCCCCTTAAAACGGGTATCGGATTTTTATTCAAAGCCGGGAAAACGGTCGGGTTCGAGCCCAAAACAGCAGCTGAAATCTTGCCTGTTTAGACCAAGCATCAAATGTACATCAACAACTACGATTCATGGCAGGGATTTGGACAACTGCGATCTCTTATAAACCCAAAGCAGCTCTTTCTATGTGGACTTTTCTGGGCGGAAATACCCAGAGGGTTCACTTTTTTTATTTTATCGACAGCGCCTCCATCCGGGCTATACTGCTGTTTTGACATCTATTTGGCAGCAAAACCCTGAAGGATCACAACTCGTTATAAAGCGTGATGGATTTCAGACAAAAGCGCACAAGGCTTGAACAAAGCCGTAAGATCACTTTCTGGATCGACAAAGACTTATACAATCTTAGTTTCGATTGCAGGACCCTTTTCCCCTCTTAATACTTTTAGCGGTATTATGACTTTGCAAGAAAGAAATGGGGGTGAACAGTTATGAGTATTACAAATGCAACTAGAAGATTTGAACAGAGATTTGACGCAAAAGCGGAGCGCTTTATTTGGCATCATCCGCTACTTGGCTCCATCTCCATCTTTGTTGGAATGCCCTTACTGGTTTTGGCGTGTGTCTGTATCAGTACGATCGTTATCGCCTTTCCTATGGCATGGCTTTTGGGTTGGTTGTAATCTTTATTTCATCTTTAAACGCACAAAAGATCACTAATGCCATTTTTAGAGGAAAGGGTTTATGATATTGGGGACAGCAAAAAAGGAGGATGAATCTTATGCAAATGCTAATTGCACTCATAGGTGTATGTGCGGCAGCAATGCTGCTGTGGTATGTCTATATTTTAATGAAGGGAGATGATCAGGCATGAGCACCATGATTCAGTATGTTTTATATCTTGCCATTCTGGTTGTTTTGGCAATTCCGCTGGGCGCATACATAAAAAACGTCATGAGCGGCGAGAAAACTTTTTTGTCCAAAGTTCTGACACCATGCGAAAACCTGATTTACAAGGTTACGCGTGTAGACAGAGAAGAACAGATGACATGGAAAAAATATGCGGTAAGTGTAATGATTTTTTCCGGTATCGGGCTTGTTTTTCTGTTCCTGCTTCAACTTCTGCAGGGAGTTCTTCCCGGAAACCCGCAGAATCTTTCCGGTGTGAAGTGGGATTTGGCATTTAACACTTCTGCAAGTTTCATTACCAATACAAACTGGCAGGCATATTCCGGTGAATCCACATTGAGTTATCTCACTCAGGCTTTAGGTCTGACTGTTCAGAACTTTGTTTCCGCAGCTACAGGTATCGCCGTTCTATTTGCATTGATCCGTGGCTTTATCAAGGTGAAATCCTCCGGGTTAGGAAGCTTTTGGGTGGACTTGACCCGCATTGTGGTTCACATCCTACTCCCGCTGAATCTGGTCATTTCTCTGTTGCTGGTAGGCGGCGGCGTGATTCAGAACCTGAAAAGTGCAGAAACAGTATCCCTTGTAGAACCGATTGCCGTCAGTGCAGAAGGCGAAATCCTTGAGGATGCGGTAATTGACTTAGACACCGAAACCGTCACTGTAGATGGCGAAATCGTTTCGAATGCACAGATCGTTACCGAGCAGTTCGTACCGATGGGTCCTGCGGCCAGCCAGGTCGCAATCAAACAGACCGGCACCAACGGCGGCGGTTATATGGGCGTCAACTCCGCACATCCTTTGGAAAATCCCAATGCCTTTACCAATCTGATCGAAATGATTTCCATTCTGCTGATTCCGGCGGCACTGTGTTTCACATTCGGTTCTGCAGTAAAGAACAAGAAGCAGGGTGTTGCGATCTTTATGGCAATGTTTCTCTGCCTGGTTGTTGCCTTGAGCTGTATCGCCGTCACTGAACAGGTTGGCACCCCCCAGCTTGCACAAAACGGCGCAGTCAATATGTCAATGGCCGAACAGGCAGGCGGCAATATGGAGGGCAAGGAGACTCGCTTTGGCATTGCAGGGTCCTCTACATGGGCAGCCTTCACCACAGCAGCCTCCAACGGCTCTGTAAACTCCATGCATGACAGCTACACGCCTCTTGGCGGCATGGTGACTATGCTGCTGATGCAGCTTGGCGAGGTTGTTTTCGGCGGCGTGGGCTGCGGCCTTTACGGTATGCTTGCTTTTGCTATTCTGACGGTGTTCATTGCCGGTCTGATGGTAGGCCGTACACCGGAATTCCTTGGCAAGAAAATTGAGCCTTATGAGATGAAATGGTCGGTACTGGTTTGCCTTGCAACACCCATTGCAATTCTGGTCGGCAGCGGCCTTGCCGCTGTAGTACCCTCTGTCATGGATAGCCTGCATAACGGCGGTGCCCACGGTTTCTCTGAAATGCTGTATGCCTACTCATCCTGTGGCGGCAATAACGGCTCTGCCTTTGCAGGTTTCAATGCGAATACCGTATTTCTGAATGTAAGCCTGGGACTGGCGATGCTCTTTGCCCGGTTCCTGCCCATCATCGGCACACTTGCAATCGCAGGCAGCCTGGCTGGGAAAAAGAAAATTGCCACGACTGCGGGCACCTTGTCTACCACAAATGGAATATTTGTTTTCCTGCTGATTGTTGTGGTATTGCTAATCGGTGCGCTGAGCTTCTTCCCGGCGCTTGCTCTTGGTCCACTTGCTGAGTTCTTTGGAAGCATTGCGTAACGGAGGGTTACAGATATGAGTACAAAACAGAAAACTGCTTTTGCCGACCGGAAAATGCTCGGCAGGGCAATTAAAGATTCTTTTGTGAAATTGAACCCGAAAACACAGGCAAAAAATCCGGTCATGTTTCTGGTTTTTGTGGCTGCTATTTTGACCAGCATTCTTTGGGTGGTGTCCCTGTTCGGCTTAAAAGACGCTCCAAGCGGATATACGCTGGCGATTGCAGTGATTCTTTGGTTTACCGTGCTATTTGCCAATTTTGCCGAGGCCATTGCAGAAGGCCGAGGCAAGGCACAGGCTGATTCTCTCCGGGCATCCCGTAAGGACGTAGACGCGCATAAGATTTCCTCTGTCTCGGAGAAGGACAGCGTGACCGTGGTTCCCTCCGCTCTGCTGAAAAAGGGGGAACTGGTGATCGTCAAAGCCGGAGAGCAGATTCCGGCAGACGGCGAAGTCGTAGAAGGGGCGGCATCTGTGGATGAAAGCGCCATCACCGGCGAATCCGCTCCTGTAATTCGTGAGGCAGGCGGCGACCGCAGCGCTGTGACCGGCGGCACCACTGTACTGTCGGACTGGATCGTTGTCAGAGTGACCAACGAAGCCGGAGAGAGCTTTCTGGACAAGATGATTGCGATGGTAGAAGGTGCTGCCCGGAAGAAGACGCCCAACGAAATTGCTTTGCAGATTTTTCTGGTAGCCTTGTCCATTATCTTTATCTTGGTGACAGTCTCTCTCTACACTTATTCCATTTTTTCTGCAAAGCTGGCGGGAATTGAGAATCCCACCTCTGTAACAACTCTGGTAGCGCTGTTGGTGTGCCTTGCGCCTACTACCATTGGTGCCTTGCTTTCCGCCATCGGTATTGCCGGTATGTCCCGACTGAACCAGGCAAATGTTCTGGCCATGAGTGGTCGTGCCATTGAAGCCGCCGGTGATGTAGACATTCTGATGCTTGACAAAACCGGAACAATCACCCTGGGCAATCGACAGGCATCGGAGTTCATTCCGGTAGATGGTGTTGATATTCAGGAACTGGCGGACGCCGCTCAGCTTTCTTCTCTGGCCGATGAAACCCCCGAGGGCAGAAGCGTTGTTGTGCTGGCAAAGGAGCAGTTTGGAATTCGTGGCAGAAGCCTTCAGGACAAGAATATGCACTTTGTCCCATTTACTGCCGTGACTCGTATGAGCGGCGTCGACTTTGACGGCAACGAAATCCGAAAAGGCGCAGCAGATGCCATGCAGAGTTATGTGACCCATGCAGGCGGAATGTATTCTCCAGACTGTGATCGAGTTGTCAAGTCTATTGCGTCCAAGGGCGGCACACCTCTGGTTGTGGCTAAGAACCACAAGATTCTCGGCGTTATCTATTTGAAGGATATTATCAAGCAGGGTGTGAAGGAGAAATTTGCAGATCTGCGGAAAATGGGCATCAAGACCATTATGATCACCGGCGACAATCCGATTACTGCTTCGGCCATTGCTGCCGAGGCCGGTGTGGATGACTTCCTTGCGGAAGCAACGCCGGAAGGAAAGCTGGCAATGATTCGTGATTTTCAGGCCAAGGGTCATTTGGTCGCCATGACAGGCGACGGCACCAACGACGCTCCGGCTTTGGCACAAGCAGATGTTGCAGTTGCCATGAACAGCGGCACACAAGCAGCAAAAGAAGCAGGTAACATGGTGGATCTGGACTCTTCACCCACAAAACTGATCGACATTGTACGCATCGGCAAACAGCTTTTGATGACACGAGGCAGCCTGACCACCTTCTCCATTGCTAACGATGTGGCAAAATACTTTGCCATTATTCCGGCGCTGTTTGTGGGACTTTATCCGGGTCTGTCTGCTCTGAATATTATGGGGCTGCACTCCCCGCAGAGTGCTGTCCTCTCTGCGATCATTTATAATGCACTCATCATTATCGCGCTCATTCCGTTGGCGCTGAAAGGTGTGAAATACCGTGAGGTCTCTGCCGGAAAGCTGCTGTCACGGAATCTGCTGGTTTATGGGCTGGGTGGTCTGGCTGCTCCCTTTATCTTTGTGAAACTAATCGATATTCTGCTTGTATTTACCGGTCTGATGTAAGGAGGATGCATCCTATGAATGCAGTAACAAAGAAAACGATCTCGTACTTTGAAGGAATGCTTGGAATAAGCTTCACCGTTCTATGTGCGACCACCCTGCGTTTCGCCCTGTGGGCGCCGGAATTGCTTCAGAAAATTTTTCTCACCATCTTCGGATAAGGGGGTATATATTATGAAAACAATGAAAAGTGTACTGCCAAAGGCAGGTATGATCTTTTTAATCTTTACGCTGCTGTGCGGCGTAATCTATACGGGTGTTGTCACAGGAATTGCTCAGCTTATTTTCCCGGATAATGCAAACGGAAGCATCATTGAAGTAGACGGAAAAAAATATGGCTGTGAGTTGCTGGGGCAGCAATATACAGATGAAGCTCATATGTGGGGGCGCATTATGAATATTGATGTTTCAACCTATACGGATGAAAACGGAAAGGCACTGATGTACGCCGCTCCCTCCAACCTCTCTCCGGCAAGCGAGGAGTATGCACAGCTCGTGGCAGAGCGGGTGGAAAAGCTCCGGGCTGCCGATCCGGATATGGATGAAACAGCTGTTCCGGTGGACCTTGTCACCTGTTCCGGCAGTGGGCTTGATCCCCATATTTCCCCGGCAGCAGCGGAATATCAGGTAGCACGCATTGCAAAGGCAAATGATATGACCGAAGATGAAGTGCGTGAGATCATCCAAAACTGCACCGACGGACGATTCCTTGGCATCTTTGGTGAAGAGACCGTCAATGTGCTGGAAGTCAATCTGATGCTGGACGGTATTCTGGAGAAGTGAAATGAACATAGCTAAAATCATGATTCCCAAAATCTCCACTGTATTTCTTTATGAAAAGGATACGATTCGTCAGGGATTGGAACGGTTTATGGTACATGGCTATACCGCTGTCCCGGTACTGAATGATCAGGAACAGTATATTGGAAGCGTGACGGAGGGAGATTTCCTCCGCCACCTTCTTGCTTGCCAGACAACAGACTTGAAAGTACAGGAGGGATACCAACTTGGCAGCATTGTTCGCAGAGATTTTTGCCCTGCGTTACAAATAGATGCAGATTCCGAGCAGGTTGTAACTGCAATGCTGAATCAGAATTTTGTCCCCATCGTTGATGGCCGGAATGCTCTATGCGGGATTCTGACAAGGAAACGGCTGATTGAATTTCTGGCACAAGCTCGTGATAAAAAAGAATAAGTCCTGCATCTTTAGACGGTCTTAATACAGATACGCATTCTCTTTTACCTTTTTTAATCCCTTTGATTTATAATTAAGGGCACATAAAGGGGTATAAAGGAGGATTGCAGGTATGGGGGTTATTACCATAGCCACATCCTTTGCAATGATTTCCGGTCGGAAGATTTCTTTGATAGGAGGGTTAAAATGGAACTGCCAAGACAAGATCCGGATCAGCTTCTTCGTGCGATCCGTAACGATGCATCCACTAAGAAAAGCGGAAAACTCAAAATCTTTTTCGGTTATGCCGCAGGTGTCGGAAAGACCTATGCCATGCTTCAGGCGGCTCATCAGGCTAAGGAGCGTGGCATCGATGTGGTTGCTGGATACATAGAACCCCATGCCCGACCCCAGACGATGGCACTTCTGGACGGCTTGGAGCAGCTTCCTGTGAAACAAGTTGCTTACGAAGGAATGACCCTTCGTGAATTTGATATTGATGCTGCGCTCAAGCGAAATCCCCAGCTCATACTGGTGGATGAGTTGGCCCATACCAACGCCGAAAGCAGTCGGCACACGAAGCGGTATCAGGATATTCAGGAACTGCTAAATACTGGAATTGATGTCTATACGACTGTAAATGTCCAACATATCGAGAGTCTCAACGATACAGTAGCCTCTATCACCGGAATTCTTGTGCGGGAGCGCATTCCGGATTCCACCTTTGATCAAGCAGATCAGGTAGAACTGGTGGATATTGAGCCTGCGGAGTTGCTGGAACGACTGGCAAGTGGAAATGTGTACCGGGAAGATCAGGCGCAGCGGGCAACAGTTAATTTTTTCACGCTGGAAAATCTCACCGCATTGCGGGAAATCGCCCTCCGTCGGTGCGCTGACCGGGTGAACTTGCTGACGGAAAGCGCCAGAGTACAGAGCCGAGGCGATTACCATACAGACGAGCGCATTCTGGCATGTCTTTCCTCGTCGCCATCCAACGCAAAAATCATTCGGACTGCTGCAAGGATGGCAAGAGCCTTTCGGGGAACATTTACCGCTCTTTATGTGGAAACGCCAAATACAGCGGCGATGAGTGACGATGATAAAAAGCGTTTGCAGGATAATAAGCGTCTGGCCCAGCAACTTGGCGCTACGATTGAGACAAGTTATGGCGATGACGTGCCTTATCAGATTGCGGAATTTGCCCGTCTTTCCGGCATCTCAAAAATCGTAATTGGACGAAGTACCATTGCACGAAAGAATATTTTCAGCAAGCCCACCTTGACGGAACGCCTGATTTCCAGCGCACCTAATCTGGATATTCATGTGATACCGGATGCCAGCGCAGGAACCAGCTATCAGGAAAAAAAGAGTAAGGCGCAGGCAGATGCGATGCCCCTGCGTGATGTTCTGAAGAGTATCGTCGTATTGCTGGTAGCTACACTAATTGGCTGTGGCTTTGACGCTTTTGGGTTCACAGAGAGTAATATTATCGCAGTTTACATATTAGGCGTACTTGTGGCCGCTGTAATCACAACCAACCGACTGTGCGGGATTCTGACCTCGGTTGTCAGTGTGCTGGTTTTCAATTTCTTCTTTACCACTCCGAGACTGACATTCCATTTTGACGATCCGAACTATATTGTTACCTTTACCATTATGTTTATAGTAACACTGCTTTCCGGATCTCTCGCTACCCGGCTGAAAGAAAATGCGAAACAATCTGCCCATACAGCTTACCGTACAAAGATTCTTTTTGAAACCAACCAGCTTCTGCAAAAAGAGCAGGATGAGAATGCGGTAATCACCGCTACGGCAGGGCAGCTCATGAAGCTGCTGAAAAAAGATATTGTCGTCTACCTATCTGATGGTAAAGAACTTGCCACCCCTAACGTTTTTCGTGCTGTTAATAGCATTCAGGAAGATTTAATTTCTGAGAACGAGAAAGCAGTCGCCGATTGGGTCTTCCGAAACAATAAACACGCCGGTGCCACAACAGATACATTATCCAGTGCAAAGTGTTTATACCTTGCGATTCGGGTCAACCAGCATGTATATGGAGTGGCTGGTATTGCGGTGAACGGTATTCCGCTGGACTCTTTCGAAAACAGCGTACTCCTCTCTATTCTGGGCGAGTGCGCTTTGGCTCTTGAAAACATCAAAAACGCCAAAGAAAAAGAGGAAGCGGCTGTTCTGGCGCAAAATGAACAGCTTCGTGCTAACCTGCTGCGGGCAATCTCTCATGATCTTCGAACCCCTTTGACAGCGATTTCTGGCAGCGCAGACAATTTGCTTGCAAATTATAAAAAGATGGATGATGCATTGCGGGAGCAGACCTTTACCGATATTTATGACGATTCCATGTGGCTGATCAATCTCGTTGAAAACCTGTTGGCAGTCACACGAATTGAGGGCGGACAGGTCAATCTAACTCGGAGTATCGAACTCATGGATGAGGTCGTTTCTGAAGCACTGAAGCACATCAACAGAAAGAGTAAAGAACACACCATTCGTGTAACCAGCGGGAAAGACTTTATCCTTGCCCACATTGATGCGAAGCTGATCGTTCAGGTGATTATAAATTTGGTTGACAACGCCATCAAATATACCCCTGCCGGTTCAGTAATTGAAATACATACCGATCAAAAAGAGCAATGGGTCACGGTTTCCGTTTCCGACAACGGCCCTGGGATTCCCGATGAGCAGAAACCCCGTATTTTCGATATGTTTTATAGTGGGGCCAATAAAGTGGTCGACAGCCGCAGAAGCCTTGGATTGGGGCTGTCCCTCTGTAAGTCCATTGTGACCGCCCACGGCGGCACGATTTCCGTATCAGACAATCAGCCAACCGGCACTGTGTTCACATTCACATTACCCGCCGGGGAGGTAGAACTTCATGAATAAACCTTTGATATTAGTGGTTGAGGATGATCCATCTATACGAAATCTCATTACAACCACATTGAAAACAAATGATTATCGTTATGTGGTAGCGCCCAGTGGCTCGACAGCCATTATGGAGGCCACATCGCACCATCCTGAAATCATCTTGCTGGATTTGGGCTTGCCGGATATGGATGGCGTTCAAGTCATTCAAACGGTACGCTCCTGGTCCAATACCCCCATCATTGTAATTAGCGCCAGAAGTGAAGATAATGACAAGATTCATGCATTGGATGCCGGAGCTGACGATTATCTGACAAAACCTTTTTCTGTTGAAGAATTATTGGCTCGACTTCGGGTGACGCAGCGAAGACTCTCTCTGATGACGGCAGAGATGTTTACTGCCAGTTCTGTATTTGTGAATGGTAAGTTGAAAGTGGATTATGCCGGGGGATGCGCTTATCTGGATGAAAACGAACTTCACCTGACACCCATTGAGTATAAGCTGTTGTGTCTGCTGTCCAAGAATGTCGGCAAGGTACTGACCCATACCTTTATCACACAAAATATCTGGGGCCGCAGTTGGGATAACGATGTGGCTTCCCTGCGGGTATTTATGGCAACACTGCGGAAAAAGCTGGAGCCAACAGAGGAATCCCCGCAATACATCCAAACACATATTGGTGTGGGCTACCGTATGATAAAAGTAGAATAATACTATGCGGTCGGCCAGTGTTCACAGATGCATCAGATGTTCAACATACCGAATTGAAGCTCATGCCGAATCACCGTTTGAATTTGCGGTCGCTGCGAACCTTTCTGACCGTGGATGACGAAACGTTTGAACGCTTGCAGAAACGGTTTGAGAGCATGGTACGATAACCTGTTTCTGATTTAAAAAACTTGTCAAGAGGGTTGGCATCGTCCGGCCCTCTCTCTTTTTGCTAAAGTTTTCCTTGTGTTTTCTTGCAAGCTGCCGAAAGTGGCATGTTTTCAAAACTTTTTGTTGACACAACTCAATTTTTGTGGTAATCTATCCCAACAATTTAATATAACATATTTACTTAGAGTTCCAGCTCAGCTCCCGAAGCAGCCGGAGCAAGTTTTTAACTTTCTTATCGCTACATAGCAAACCCGAACCAAGGCCATCCCAGAAGGGATGGTCAGGTTCAGGTTGTTGTGTGGCGATTTTTTATTGCCAAATCCAGCACCGCACCTTGAAAACCGTATGACCGTCTGCATGGGATACCCGGCGATGACCCCGCAAGGGAGAGCCGGAAAACGCCGCCGGAAGGGGGCAGGAAAGCCATGCAGGGAGAACGGCGCGCTCAGCCTCATGTGTTCAAAATGAGCACATGAGGCGAAACGGACGTTTATCTACTCGTTGAGGTAGGAGAAATCAATGTGGACAAATTGTCCACATTGATTCTGTTCGTGCTACGCTTAACCTCGACTTGACATTTTGTCAAGCCACGGTGAAATCTGGTAAGTGTCGCTTTCCGGTATTTGCCAGATTACTGTAACACGATTACCCCATGGTGGGTTACGAAAACCGTAACTCACCACTTGGAAGTGGTAAATGGACAAAATATCCACTTACCACCCAGCCATAACGCACAGATTTTAGTTGGTGATCATTTTGATCACCAACCAGACAATCGTAACGCTTTATTGTGTAAAAGTGGTGGTTACCATTTTGATAACCACCATATATCCGTAACAGCCAAAGGAGAATGCCTATGACAACAGAACAATGGGAACGCGAAAATCAGGACACCTTAATGGAATATTTCATTGATGGCGACCCCAGTGTGCGCAGAATCCAATGTGAATACTGCCGCAAGGTCATCTACACCCAGACCCGGAACCGAAAATATTGCAGCTTCCAGACTTGCGGTCACAAGATGCTGAATCTGCGGAAAAGCCTTAAAAAGCGCGTTGAGCGAGGAAAGTATACCTGCGCTTGCTGCGGGAAGCAGTTCTTACCAATTCGGGCGGATGCCAGATATTGCAGCAATGCCTGTCGTCAGAAAGACTACCGCCATCGTAAAACAGCCGCACACACTTCTCTTTTAGGAACTTGACAAAGTTTGTCAAGTTCCTTATCGGTGATACTTTTATTTAGTAAAGTGGCACTTCCCATTCTGGGAAGTGCCAAAATACCGTAACTCTTAATCGCTCACTCCCAAATCCCCAAAGTGGGAATTTGGGCTGTCATCTGAAATCAGGTTACGCTTTCCGTAACTTGATTTGTAACTCCTGCCGAATCAAGTTCCCACTTTGGGAACTTGATTGTAGCCGTATCAAAATCAGGTTGTCAAAATGATAACTTGATTTCATCTGCAACGAAGCCACCGGCGTTATCATTTTGAGAACTTCGGTTTTATCTGTTACGCGTCGCGCCCACTCCGTAAAAATCAGGTGATCAAAATGAGCACTTGATTCTACCTGTAACGACTCAAGGTTGGCTGAAAATCAGGTGCCGCCACCCGGCACTTGATTCTACCCGTAACAGAATCAGTGGGTCAAAATGGCCCACTGAAAAAGCCGGACGAGCTGTGGGCAGGGATTCGCAAATCTTTGCCCGCCAGCTTGCCAAAATCAACGGGCCAAAATGGCCCGTTGAAGGGAGTCAAGGGGGAACGCCTTGCCCAGTGATATGATGCTGTGCGTCATA